>Ga0079997_120338_pt1 | contig 90221 bp, 92 predicted proteins | sample PerSpoCPS_CMetaG_FD_69200 | JGI IMG/M metagenome (GOLD analysis project Ga0079997, IMG submission 69200) | Archaeal communities from Yellowstone National Park, Wyoming, USA - Perpetual Spouter C (PS_C) MetaG (SPADES assembly) (version 2) | ecosystem: Environmental > Aquatic > Thermal springs >...
AGCGCGGCGTGGTCGAGGCGCCGTACGGCAAGACGTACAGGTTCGAGATGGAGCCGCACGTGAGGGAGAGGCTAGTGAAGGGCCTGGACGACATAGAGATCACGCTCTCAATGTACGGCGAAGCGATAAGGAGGTACGAGGAGAGGATGCCGCGCTTCGTGAGGCCGAAGCTCGAGGGCTTCACCGCCGATTAGCGGATGTCCTCGCAGTCCGTCAGGGTGAGGATTGAGGTCGAGCGGATAGGGTCACTCAGGGCCGAGCTGAAGAGGTTCCTCGCACCGCTAACCTTCGACGAGGTGGTCAGGAGGTTGCCCTTGAGCGGGCCCGCTGCCAAATGGGAGCACGCCGTCTACTTCCCCGTCGACCTCAGGAGGGGCGCCGAGAAGACCGTCTACTCCATCAGCCCCGGAGAGATCCTCTATTGGGCCTCTGGACCGGCGATCGTCATCGTGATCAGGAAGGGCCCCATACCTCCCAACTCGGTAAAGCTCGGCGTCGTCCTCGACGACTGCTCGGTCCTCGAGAGCGTCAGGCCTGGAGACCAGATAGTGATGAGGAAGGAACAGTGAGTCCTCGTCTCACTTCTTCTTGGCCTTAGATTTCCGGCCCTTTGCGGGCGCCTCGGCCTCGACAGCCTGTTCCCCGGCCTGAGCTGTGGCCGATGAGACCTGAAGCCCCGTCGGAGCCTTGCCTCCGGTCACCGCGTAGATCCTGAAGCGGTTGGTGCCGTCTACTAGCCTCAGGAGCCCCTGCGACGCGAGCTGGGAGAGGACGTCCTTCGCCACCGAGAGCCGGATCTTGAACTTCTCGGCCAGCATGGAGGGCGTAACGTAGCTCAGCGACTTCAGGTACGCCTCCACTTCCTTCATCGGTGGCAGCTCTATGCCGCGGATCGTCTTTTCGCGCACCTCCTTCTTCGCGGCCTTCGACATCTCTCCGGTCCTGCGGAGCGTCCACGTAATGAGTCTTGTCGCAGAGGGTGGGCATCTTGGGTCTGAAGGGTTGCGGAGCCGCCGAACGTCTATTACGACGGTCGGGCCACTGTGTGCGATGGAGATCCACGTCCTCGTGAAGGAGTCCGTCGACGTTTCCACCCTCGAGTACGACCAGAGGACGCTCGAGCCCCTGCTGGAGAAGGCCCAGAGGAAGGTCGGAGACTTCGAGATGAACGCGGTCGAGGAGGCGGTGAGGCTGAAGGAGAAGCACGGCGGTGTGGTCAAGCTCCTCTCTGCAGGTCCTTCCGTCCAGCCGATAGTCCTGAGGGAGGCGCTCGCCATGGGCGCTGACGAGGCCTACGCGGTATCGGACCCGAGGCTCAGGGACGCCGATCCTTGGGTCTACGCCAACGTCCTCGCGGCCCTCTCGAGGAAGGCGGGGAAGGCCGACCTGATCATAGCTGGTGAGGCCTCGGTCGACGAGAGCAACTACCAGGTGGGCGTGAGGGTGGCGGAGGAGCTCGGGATGCCGTCGCTGACGCACGTCGTCAAGCTCGAGGTCTCGGGCGAAAGGGTCGTGGCCTACAGGTCCCTCGAGGACGGGATAGAGGTGGTGGAATCGAGGATGCCTGCGGTCGTGACGGTGGGCCTCGAGATCAACACGCCGAGGTTGCCGAGCCTCCTGATGATACGGGCCTCGGCGAAGAAGCCGATCCATCAGGTCAAGCTGGAGGACCTGGCGCTTCCTGAGGAGAAGCTCAGGCCACTGACCAGGAAGACCTCGGTTAGGGTCATGCGGACGGAGAGGAAGAGGGTCGTGGTGGAGGGCAGCCTTGAAGAGGCCGCTGAGAAGCTGATCGCCTACCTCAGGAGCGAGGGCGTCCTCCGCTGATGATCAAGACCTTACGGAGCGCTGCCACTCGTAAAGTGCATAGAGCACCAGCCCTATCACGAAGCTCACGTAGGCGTAGACGTACATGGCGTCGAAGAGCTGCTCCCAGCTCATCTCCGTTCCAGGATCAAAGCCGATCGTCAAGCCAAAAAGTTAACCCGTACACCCCCTCATCCGAGTCACTCCACAAGATTTTTCTCAAGGCGTGACGTGATGGATCGGGCACTTGAGCAGTGGAATGCCCTGGACCCTGAGCCGTGAACCGACGCCGATCTGCAACCCCCTCTGCCGGTTCTTCAGGTGCCAGAAGTTCATCGCGCCAGGAAAGCCTGCACTCGACTTCAGGAGGAACCCGCCGTGGTGCAACTGGGTCAACGCGCCCTGCATCGGATTCAAATGCGGATACGCCTCCTGTGCCCAGCTGAAGCTCCTGCCGAATGGGAAGTGCGCGCTCTTCGTCAAATCGCAGGCGGAGGAGAAGGAGGAGATCGAAGTCCGGAATGAGGTGGACGTGAAGCTGAACCTCGGCCCCAGGGCAGGGAAGAGGATCAGGGACCTGCTCTGACCGGAGCGCGTCTGCGCCAACCATTGATCCTCGAACCTTTTTGCCTCTCAACCTGATGGCTTAAGGGATCATGGGGCCCGATCGGCAACGGACACGGCGGATCGAGGTCTTCGGCCTGAGGCTGCCGCTGGTGAGGGAGGGCGACGACCTGGCTGCCATGATCGTGAGGGCCGCAGAGGAGTCGGGAACAGGAATAGAGGAGGGCGACGTGTTGGTCGTCTCGCAGGTCGTGGTCTCGAAGGCTGAGGGGAGGGTTCTGCCCCTGACGGCCCTCGAACCGTCGGAAGCGGCGCTCTCCCTCGCTGCAAGGACCGGCAAGGACCCGAGGCACGTGGAAGCCATACTCAGGGAGGCTGTGGAGGTGGTGAGGGTGAGGGGGGAGGTCATCATAACGGAGACGAGGCACGGGTTCGTCTGCGCCAACAGCGGCGTCGACCTCTCCAACGTCGGCGAGGGCATGGTCTCGCTCCTCCCCCTCGACCCTGACCTCTCGGCCCGAAGGATCAGGGGACGGATAAGGGAGCTGACGGGCAAGGAAGTGGCCGTCATCGTCTCCGACAGCCACGGCAGGCCCTTCAGGAGGGGAGCGGTGAACGTGGCGATAGGGTCTTCGGGGATCGAACCGGTCCTCGACCTGAGGGGGAGGCCGGACCTCTACGGTAGGGTCCTCAGGAGCAAGCAGATCTGCGTGGTGGACGAGCTGGCTTCGGCCGCCGAGCTGGTCATGGGCAACTCCGACGAGGGCATACCCGTTGCGATCATCAGGGGATACGAGTACAGGAGGTCCGAGCTGGGGGTTAGGGATGCGGTCGTGAGGCCGCGCGAGGAGGACCTGTTCAGGTGATGACCTTTGGCCTCCGTCGGGCCTTCGATCAAGGCGAGGGTCCTCGGTGCTGTGCTCAGGGCGCTGAGGGAGTCAGGAGAGGTCGATCCCTCGGAGGTCTCTGAGCTGTCCGGCGTGGCGAAGGACGTGGTCTCCGAGCTCCTCGCCCAGTGGTCAGGTGGGGAACGTCGCCTGGACCAGAGGAGGATCATCGAGCTGGCGCTGGAGGTCTTGGAGAGGTCCGGCGGATCAGTGGAAGTCCTCAAGGCCCTCGGCTGGTCGGCCTTCGAGGAACTGATAGGCGCTGTGCTCGGGCGGTTCGGGCTTGAGGTGCTGAGGGACGTGAGGGTCCAGATCGGAAAGAGGAGGTGCCAGCTGGACCTGCTGGCGCTGAGGAGAGGGGACGTCTACGTGCTGGAGTGCAAGCACTGGATGCGGAGCATAACGCCTTCCCTGATGTCCTCCATCGGGTCCTCCCATCTGAGGAGGGTGGATGTGCTTGAGGATGCTTTGAGGTCAACTTTGGGGGAGGGGAGCGTGACGGTCAGGTTGGTCCCCGTCGCTATAGCCCTCTACGTCCCTCCTTCAACCGGAGAGGTCCTCTTCGTCCCGGTCCGCTCCATGCCGAGCTTCTTCTCCGAGCACCCTGCAGCTTTGCCGTCACCGCCTGTCAGGAAGTTGAGGCTTGGCAGGGCACCCGACGTCACGACCTTCACGAGACCGCCCTTCAGGTGTAAATACTCATACGGCACCACACCGTTGACGCGCTTCGTCAGCACCGATGCGAGGAGGACGAGAGCCATCAGCTGGGGATGTAGCGGATGTGGGTTCTGTCCCGCAATCAAAACGGTCACCATAGCTCCTCAGATCACCGCACCTTCGCGGATGATGCATGCTTAATAGGGACGATAGAAATTCTGAGACTGTGACTGGGTCTGCCAGCAGCGAGGTCAGAGCAAAAAGGGAGTCGGGTCACCTGATAGGTCTTGAGGTTGTGGTGAAGTTGGTCAACGGGGAAGTCGTTAGGGGTACTTTCTTAGATGACTATCGCCACGCCATCGCAATCAGAAGGAGCGAGGACGGCAAAATCGTCAATATTGGATGGGATAAGATACTGTACATCGAAAAGTGCTAGTCCCATTCTCCAGAGGCTATCTTCCTTAGCAGATCCATCGCTTTGTCCCATTCTCTGTTATCCAACGAATCCTCAAATTGCCTTTTGATTTTGGATGGAAGGGGCATAACCAATAGATGGTAGAACCAGCTCTTTCTCAACACAACTAACCGATTAACGTCCGCGTTCCTGAGGGCCTCGTAAAATGATGCAAACACATCCGGGTACAGGTTGACGATCGACAGTACATAGCTGACTCGTGTTTTAACGGTGACCGACTTAACAAATGCGAAATAAACCATAACGCCTCCTATAATGGCTCCCAAGAATCCTACCGATGCGGCAAGCAGTCCGTTGATCTCTAGTGCCATCTCCATTGAGCAACGTGACAAGATTGAATTTTAATGTAGCATTGTGTGTATGCGTCTCAACGTGTAACTTACAATGATCACGATTCGAGACGAAATGACGTTGATGCTCTAACAGGGCCCTATCTTCTCAAGCAGGTCTGCGAGGTCCGTAGAGGATATCCTGGTCTTCCACGCCTCCCACTCCAAGGCGAAGTCCGCCGAGACCCGAGGTCTCCTGACGATGTCGTAGAAGTCGTAAGGCTTGATGTCGAGGACCGGCGAACCGGGCCACGCGTCGAGCCAGAGGACCTCGAGTCTCGGAGGGTCAAAGCGGACCAGCTCCACCACGCTCACCGCAATCGGGTTCGGCCTCGGAGGGTACCTCGTGGCGAAGATGCCAAGCTTTCGGCCCGTGTGCTTGTGCCTGACGGTAAGAGAGGGTGGACCTGCCCTGTCCATCACGTAGATCACGAGGATGTGGGAGTACTCCTCGATCCCCTCAAGGCCCTCGACGAACTCCTCGAAGACCCTGATGACACCCCTCACCTCGAACCTCGTCCTCACAGCGCCGCCCTTCTCCTGAGGAAGGCCCTGCTCGACGACGCCTATGGGCCTGAAGACCAGCTCGTCCCGACCTCGACCCGAGCGATCCGACATCTCCTCGACGGGGTGGAGAGCGCGTCGCAACGCTAAATCGATATGCTGGGCTGAGCTGGAGGATGGTGATGGCGGGCCAGGTCACGGAGCTGATCAGGACGAAGCTCGACTGGAGGAGCTTCTCGGATAGGCCGGTCAGCAGGGAGGACGTAATAGCGATCCTCGACGCGGCGAGGTGGGCGGGCAGCGGCAAGAACACCCAGCACTGGCGCTTCATCCTGATAGAGGACAAGGAGGAGCTCAGGTGGCTGGCCGAGCACACGACCACAGGGCTCTGGCTCAAGGGAGCGGCCTTCGCGGTGATAGTAACGACCGACGCCAGCATACCCTACCACCAGCTGGACGCTGGCAGGGCCATCGCCAACATGCAGCTCGAGGCTTGGAGCAGGGGGATAACGTCCTGCATCACCACTGGCTACGACCAGTCGGTGATTCGGCAGAGGTACGACATACCGGAGAAGAGGGCTGTCGACGCGATCGTGGGATTCGGCTACCCGGACAGGCCCCTGAAGGGGAAGAAGTCGAGGAGGCCGCTGAGCGAGCTGGTCCACGTCGGCCGCTACGGCAACCCCCTCAAGGTCTGAGGACGCGATGTCCGAGCAGGTGGCGCTGAGGGAGCTGGTGAGGGAGGTCCTCGAGAGGAGGCCGAGGAGCAAGGAGGAGCTCAACAGGATCAAGGTCGAGCTGGCCGCGAGACTCAAGATCAGCAGGGTTCCATCGGACGCGGAGCTGGCCAGCGCGCTGGTCGAGTCGGGTGCAGACCCGGAGCTGCTGAAGGTGGTCCGGAAGAAGCCGGTCAAGACTAGGGCAGGCGTGACGGTGCTGACCGTGGTCCTCCCGATCTTCAACTGCCCACACGGCAGGTGCGTCTACTGTCCTGGAGGTGGCAGCAGCGGCGTTCCGCAAAGCTACACCGGAAGGGAGGCATGGGTCTCGGCGGCGAGGGAGATGGGATACGACGTGGAGGCCCAGGTCATGACCCAGGTATCGAGGCTGAGGTCCATGGGGCACGAGGTCGACAAGGTGGAGCTGATCTTCATCGGAGGGACGTTCACCGCGGTCCCCGAGGAGGTCCAGAGGGAGTACGTCAGGAGGGCCCTCTCAGCGCTCCACGGCCCGTCGGCGACGCTCGAGGAGGCCCTTGCGAGGGCGGAGAACACCCTACCAGCGGTATCAGGGATAACGGTCGAGACGAAGCCGGACTGGGCCAAGGCACCTATTGCTGACCGGTTGCTGTGGATGGGCGTCACGAGGGTGGAGCTGGGCGTCCAGGCCCTCGACGACCGGATCTACCGTATTGTGAACAGGGGCCACACGGTGAGGGACGTGGAGGAGGCCACCCGCGACCTGAGGCAGAGGGCCTTCAAGGTCTGCTATCATTTGATGCCCGGCCTCCCAGGAAGTGATCCCCAATTCGACAGGGAGTGGTTCAGGAGGATCTTCGAAGACCCTGCCTTCAGGCCCGACATGCTGAAGATCTACCCGACGATGGTGGTGCCGGGGACTCCGCTCTACGAGATGTGGAGGCGCGGCCTCTACGAACCGTACCCTCTGGAGGAGCTGGTGGAGCTCCTGGTGGACTGGCTCAGCAAAGTCCCTCCCTACGTGAGGGTGATGAGGGTCAGGCGGGAGATACCGAACGACGCGGTCGCTGCCGGTACCTGGCCTGGAAACCTGAGGGAGATCGTAGAGGCCGAGCTGAGGAGGAGGGGACTCAGGTGCAGGTGCGTGAGGTGCAGGGAGATAGGGAACCCGGAGGTCCTCAGGAGGGTCGAGGGCTCGAGGCTGGAGTTCGAGGTGAGGGAGCTCCGTTATGAGGCCTCAGGAGGGACCGAGGTCTTCCTCTCCTATGAGGACCCTCAGAACGAAGTACTCGCAGGCCTGCTTCGGCTGAGGCTTCCGAGGGAACCGGTCAAGGGCCTCACAGAAGAAGCAGCTTTGGTCAGGGAGCTCCACGTCTACGGCCCCCTCGTCCCTGTGGGGAGGGATTCGCCAGTCGGATGGCAGCACAGGGGAATAGGCGCTACGCTGCTGAGGAGGGCCGAGGAGATAGCCGCATCGGAGGGATACAGGAGGGTGCTGGTCATCAGCGGCGTCGGCGTCAGGCGCTACTACTACAGGCACGGCTACACGAGGGCCCTTCCGTACGTCGCCAAGGAGCTCCGGTGATCAGAAGAGCCTGACCTTCCCCTCCAGTATCAGCCTCGTCAGCTCTGTTATCCTGCTCAGCTCCTCCTCGACCACGGCCCTGACCTCCTCCACGTCACCGGACCTCACAGGCCTGGCAGGGACGTAGTTCACGGTCACCGAGAGCGGTTGGTCTATCCTCCGGCCTATCTGTGAGAGGATCTTGACGTAGACCTCCTCGAAGGCGTCGGTGCCGTTGTAGATCCTCTCGGCCATCCTGAAGGCGAGGACGTTGTAGAGCTTCCCCACGTGGGAGACCGGGTTCTTACCTGCCGTCGCCTCCATCGACATGAACCTGAAGGGCGTGATCAGACCCGATGCCCTGTTGCCTCTACCCGTGTTGCCGTCGTCTCCGTGCTCCGCTGACGTCCCGGTCACCGTGAGGTAGACTGTGCTCCTGTCGGGCTGCCCCGGAAAGATCCTGTCGGCCGTGTTCACGTCGACCGTCACGTCGTACTCCGGAACGACCTTGGCCGCTATGTCCCTGACCGCCTCCGCTATCTCCTCCTTGACCGAGACGTAGTGGTCGAGGTCGTAGGTCAGGTGGGAGACGATGCCGTTGGCGACGGTGAGCCTGACGCTGTTGTTGGTCCTCAGGCCCATCACCTTGCAGTCCTCGCCGCTCTCCTTGATCCTCGACTTGAACTGGGGGGAGTTGATGGTGGTCTCCACCTCGTAGACGAGCCTCTCGAGCGGGGAGAAGGGGGCGAAGCCGACGCCGAAGGAGGTATCGTTGGCGAGTGGCACCTCCTCCTCGGCCTCCACCACGCTGACCAGGTCAGCACTTCCCGGCTTTACCTTGTAATCGAAGACGACGTGCTTATCAGGGTCTAGGAAACGGAACCTCTCCCTGATGAACCTCTTGCCCGCTTCGAGGATCAGCTCCCCGACCGGTACCTCCTCCCTAACGCCTCCGCGCTCCACGTGAGTGGTCGCCCTTCCTGCAACGATGATCTGGATCGGCTCGAGCAGCTCGCCTCCTCCGAACCTGGGAGCGGCCCTACCTCCCACCAGCAGGCCCTTGTCGAGGTTGTGGTGGAGGATCTTCCCGAAGCGCTGGAGGTAGTACTTCGAGAGGTTGACGCTCGCCAGCTCGCAGATCGAATCTATGATGTAGTCCGGGTGGCCGAGCCCCTTCCTCTCGACGATCTCGACGTCCCTCTTCGCGACGGGGACCTGCTTGAACTCCTCGAGAATCAGGTTGCTCTGCCGGTGGACCATCTCGCTCGCCTGAACCCCCCACCCCCTCTATTTCGCCCTTACCGCAGATCTGACACTCGCCTTACTGGTGATGGCCTTTGCTCTCAGATCGGCTCCTTGAGGGCGATGTAGACGACGTTGTTGCCCCTGATCAGCAGATACGGATACGAGGCGCGCTTGTTGCCGTTGTGGTACTCGTCGACCTCCGAGAGGACTAGGTTCATGTGGACGTCAACCTCGACAAGCTTTCCGACGTATTCTACGTCGTTCTTCAGCACGACCTTCACCTCCTTGTTCAGCGCGTTCCTCAGCATCTCAGCCGGCCGCATCACCTCAGCGGACAAATCCCATCCGCATTTCTTCCCCATCCCTCCGTGATAAACGTTGATGCTGTAGGACGGAAGAACGTGTCGGGACTCAGTTGCGGCCCACGCCCTGGGGAGCGACCCTCTCCAGCTCGCTGAAGCAGACGCCGCATACGTAGAGGTTAGGGGAGATGCGGGTGAGCCTGTTGAGGGGAGATCTGCAGACGGGGCATCCGGACTCGACGTCGACGGGGAACCTGAAGCCGCAGCTGGGGCAGCTCGCGGCACCGATCTCCACCGACGCGCCGCAGGAGGGACAGACCTTGGAATCGCTTCTGGTCCTGATCCTAAAGGGAAGGGCGCTGCTCGGCCTCGGAACGGTTTCCCGTTGCGGAGGCTGGGTTGCAGGCACAGGGACCCTCTGCTCCATCTGCGGCCTCTGCGGTCTGGATAACTGGAGCTCTGTTGTTTGAGGAGAGTGTTGACCTCCTGCCCTCCCAGAAGTTGCTGCTGTGCCGATCCTGCTCGCGAGGACCTGCGATTCCACCAGCTCCCTAACGCCCCTCCTGAAGGTTATGGCTCCGATGATAGAGGGAGGCACGCCGATCATCGAGAGGACGAGATAGACCGGTATCGAGGGCACCACTTCGGCTCCCAGCATGTCGCCGACCGGTGTGCCCATCGTCGCCATGTAAAGCATCGTCGGCAGCAGCGCTATCCCTAGACCGACTGCCGAGAGGACGAGCCCGAGCGTGATCTTGGTGACCATGAAGTCATCTCCCCTTATACGCCCAAGGAGCACCCACGCCACTTATGAATGTTTGCCGCAGACGGAGTAAAGGTCAGACCTGCAGGATCGAGGAGATGACCCGCTCTGCGTCGTCTTCGGGACTCACGTCCACGTGGAACCTCCTCCTGAAGAAGTCGAGCACGTTCCTCACGTCCCTCCTGAGGTAATCCCTCGCATTCGGGTGGTCAGGCTTCACCCACTGGGGCCAGTCTGTCACCCAGACGCGCTCTTCCTGGTCGACCATGACGTTGTAGGCGCTGAGGTCACAGTGGACCACGCCGGACCTGTAAGCGGCACCGACCGCCCTGAGGAGCTCCTCCATCACTACCTCCGGACGGCGGAGGGACTTGACCTTCGCTAGGACCCTTCCTTCTATCCGCTGCATCACGACCGCGTGCCTGTTCCTGTATACGGGTTGCGGGACAGGCACCTCCGTGCCGGCGAGTCTCCTCAGCGCCTCTATCTCGCTGGAGGCGAAGGCCTTCGAGGCTCCCAGGTAGAACGAGATCTCGGAGGCGACGGACCTCGTCCTGCGGTACTTCGTCATGCTCTGCCTGCCTACCCTGTAGAACTTCACCATCACCTCCAAACCCTCCGGAGTGATGGCCGAGTAGACGTCGGCCTCCTTGCCCACGCCGGCCCTCTCTCCGACGCTCTTCAGTATCCCCCTCGAGGCCATCGTCCTGAGGGCGAGCGCGTCGAGTCCCCCGTAATTGAGTATGTAGCCGAATGGTCTCCCCCTCGGAGCCCATATGAGACCGTACCTGTGGAGATCGGTCAGCAGCCTCGAGACGTACTCCTCCGAGAGGGCCGTGATGGAGGAGAGCTCCCTCACCGTCACGAGCATGCCCTTCTCCGAGAAGCGCTCGATGGCCCTGAGGAGGTTGAAGTGCCTGTCGGAGAGCTCCCTGACGGCCGCCGCGATCCGCTCCATCCTCATGAGCTCCTGCCTGAGGACCTCTTCAGCCCTATGGCGAGCCTCCTTCCCTCGACCTCCCACTCCCTGACGGCGTCGTTCTCCTCCGGCCTCGGAGGGGCAGAGAGGAGCTCGAGCCTCGTCCTGGTCTCCTCCTCGAAGTGCTCGGAGAGCGTCTTAAGGGCCTCGACCCAACGCCGGTCGTCGACGTAGATCCTGCAGTCCACCACCTCCGTCACCTCGAGGTTCAGCTCCTTCCTCATGACCTGCACCCTCCTGATCACCTCGTTCACCGCAGAGAGGGCCCTGATGTTCTCGTCCTCCTTCAGGTCGACGTAGACCCTCGCGAACCTCCCCTCGTGCTCCTTCAGCCAATCAGGAAGCCTCGTGACCACCTGGACGTGCTCCGGCCTCAGGGTGAAGAGCGTGCCGTCGGGGAGTCTCAGGACGTACTCGCCCTCTCCCTCCAACGCCTCGATGACCTCCATGGGTCTGACGGACCTGAGCGCAGCTATCACGTCGTTGAGCCTCTTGCCGGCCGAGGGCCCGAGCGTCCTCAGCACTGGCTCGAGGTCCTTCACCGCCTCCTTCGGCTCCTCCCCGACCTCCGTGACCTCAACCCGCAGGGCGTTCGTCATCCTCGCGATGTAGTCGAGGAGCCTCGTCACGGCGTCCTTGGCCCTCTGGCTCTTCGGTGAGACTATCACCCTGGCGACGGGCCACCTGAGCTTGTAACCAGCCCTCTGCCGAGCGGCTAGGGAGGAGGAGATCACGTCGTCGGCGACCTCCATCGCGTCCTCCAGGTCCGGATCTATCCTGTGCTCCTCGACCTTCGGCCACTTCATGAGGCATACGCTCTCGGGCATCGAGGGCGACCTGATGCGCTGGTAGAGGTATTCTGCGATGTAAGGCGCGAAGGCCGAGAGGACCGTTAGATACCTAGTCAAAACGTAGTGGGTCGCCGCGTAGGCCGCTATCTTCTTCGGCGACCTCTTCTCCTCCCAGAACCTCCTCCTGACGGCCCTGATGTACTTCCTGCTGAGGTCCTCGGTAGCGAACCTCAGGAGCGCCCTCGCGGCGTCGGTGAGCTCGTACCTCTCGAGGGAGGAGGTGACGGACCTGATCAGCGAGTTCACCCTCGAGACTATCCACCTGTCCTCCGGTTCCGCGAACCTCTCGTAGGCGTCGTAACCCTCCCTCTCCGGATCGTATCTGTCCAGGTCGAAGTAGGTCTTGGCGAAGGAGACGACGTTCCAGAGGACGTTGAGGTCAGACCTGACCACTTTGATCTCCTCCGGGTCGAAGTTCATCGTCTCCCAGACCTGCGCCTTCGAGAGGAGGTAGAGCCTGACGTTGTCGACCCCAAAATCCCTGAAGGCATCCGATGCCCATATGACGTTCCCCCTGCTCTTCGACATCTTCTTCCCCTCCCTGTCGAGGACGTGGCTCTGCGTCAGGACCGTCTTGTAGGGCGCCTTGCCGAAGAGGAGGACCGACGTGAAGATCAGCGTGTAGAACCAGCCCCTCGTTTGGTCGATGGCCTCGGTTATGAAATCGTAGGGGAAGAGGCGCTCGAAGAGGGACGGGTTCGAGAGGTAATCGACGCTGGCGAAGTGGGCTACACCCGAGTCGAGCCAGGTGTCGAGGACGAAGGGCTCCCTCCTCATCATCCCCCCACACCTCTCGCACCTGAAGACTACCATGTCTATCCAGGGCCTGTGGAGCCTGAGGGGTTCGGGCTTCTCGATCGCTTCACGCATTATCTCCTCCTTCGAGCCCACTACCCTCCTCGAGCCGCAGGACTCGCAGGTCCAGACGTTAAGCGGTGTGCCCCAGACCTTGGTCCTCGAGATGCACCAGTCCTCCGCGTTCTCGAGCCACTCCCTGAACCTCGCAGACCCGGCCCACGCCGGTATCCACCTGACCCTGCTGTTCTCCTCGAGCATCAGCCTCTTTATCCTGTCGACGCGCAGGAACCACTGCCTGCTGAGCAGATAGACGAGAGGAGTCTGGCACCTCCAGCAGAGAGGATAGGTGTGTACAACAGTCCCCCTGTGCAGCAGCAGGCCCTTCCTCTCTAGGGCACCTATCACGTCCTCCGCCGCCTCCCTGTGGTGCTTCCCTGCGAAGGCTCCCGCCTCCTCGGTGAAAACGCCGTTAGTTGAGATGGGACAGGTGGCAGGCAGCCCGAGCCTCTTCCCCAGCTCGAAGTCCTCAGGACCGTGACCGGGCGCTATGTGCACGAGGCCGGTTCCCTCCTCCATCGAGACGAACTCCGCCTCGACGATTGTGTGGGCTGGCGGCGAGTGCTCAGCGTGGATCTTGACCTCCTCAGCGAGCGGGTGGACGTACCTCAGCCCCACTAGCTCCGACCCCTTGAAGGTTCTGACGACGTTGACCTGACTCAGCTTCGCATCGCTCACGACCCTCTGGAGCAGCTTCTCCGCGACGATCAGGACCCCTCTCTCCGACTCCACCTCGACGTAATCCTCATCGGTGTTGACAGCGACCGCCTCGTTGGCCGGAAGGGTCCAAGGCGTCGTGGTCCAGATGACGGCGTACTTGCCTGGCATCGACTCGATCGGGAACTTCACGTAGATCGAGTAGTCCTCGACCTCCTCGTACCCGAGGGAGACCTCGTGGGAGGAGAGGGGCGTCTCGCACCTAGGGCAGAAGGGCACGACCTTGTTGCTCACGATCAGGTCGCCGTTCTCGTAGGCTTTCTTCAGGAGGTACCAGATGTGCTCCATGTAACGCTCGTTCCTGGTCTCGTAGGCCGTGTCGTAGTCGAGCCAGAGGCCTAGAACCTCCGAGTCCCTCCTCCAGTGCTGGATGTAGTGGTCGACGAGCTTGTTGGCCTCCTCCACGAACCTCTCCATCCCTATCGCCTCGATGTCCTTCTTGGTCCTGACGCCGAGGATCCTTTCGACCTCGAGCTCTGTAGGAAGACCCTGGCAGTCCCATCCTGCCCTCCTCCAGACCCAGAAGCCCTGCATCGTCGCGAACCTCAGCACCACGTCCTTGCAGACCCTGCCCCTCACGTGACCGACGTGCATGTACCCGTTGACCGTCGGCGGCCCCTCCAGGAATGAGAAGATCGGCCCTCCCCTGTTGAGCTCCAGGAATTTCTTGGGGATGTTGCGCTCCTCCCAGAACTTCCTCACCTCCTCCTCGACGAGCCTGAAGTCGTATACCGGTGGCAGCGCGTACATTCCCAGACCCTGCAACGTCAATGGAGTAATAAGGGAATTTCCTCGGCTAGGCCCAGCGTCCCCAAATCGACAAGGATAAAGCGGTGGCGGATGCGCGGAAGCCGTGGACGCCCTGACGACCTTCAACCTCACCGCATCTGTCGTCCTGCTCTCCGTTGCCTCGTTCATGGATCTTGTCAGGAGGGAGGTCGATGACTGGGTCTGGCTGCTTCTCGCCTCCGTCACTGGCCCTCTGACTCTCTTCAGGACGCTTCTTAACTTCGACACCGGCTATCCCCTCCTCGTGCTGATCTCGATTGCCTTCTCGTCTTCGGTGGCATACCTGTTCTATCGATTCGAGCTGTACGGAGGTGCGGACGCCAAGTCGATCGTCGCGCTCTCGCTGGCGTACCCGGTCAACCTCCACGGCAGGGCAGTCCACCCGATAGCTCCGATCGGCGTCCTGCTCAACGCCCTGATCCTTTCTCTGACCATACCTGTAGCCCTTTTCCTGTTCAACGCGTACAGGGTTTTGGTGAGGAGGGAGGACATCCTATCGGACCTGGCAGGTGCGCCGCTCCGCGTCAGGCTCGCAGCGCTCTTCCTCGGCACCCGCGTCTCCTTCCCCAAGAGGTTCTGGGCTCCTATGGTAAGGGTAGAGGAGGACGGCCTTGTTCGGATATCGCTCTCACCGTCGTTCACCAGCTACTTCGCCGAAGAGAAACGAAATAACGGAAGGAGGGAGTTGTGGGCCACACCTGGGATCCCGCTCGTCGTGTTCATCACCATGGGCCTGGTCCTCTACATCGCCATCGGCGACTTCCTCTACCTGATCCTCACTTTGGGCTCTGGAGCTCCTTCACTATCTCCCTGATCGGTATGCCGAGCTTCACGGCCTGCTTCAGGTCCTTTATCACCTTGCTCAGCAACTTCTCAGCCTTGATCCTGTTCATAGCCACCTTCCTTCCAACAGGGGTCAAGTAGAACTTCCTGTTACGCCTTGCTTTGTCGCTCTTGACGTATCCGAGCTTGTGGAGCCTGTTGAGGGAGAGGTAGATGGTGGGTTTCTTGATCTTAGTCACCTTCTCTAGCTGCGAAACGGTCATCGGGTTTCTAAGCAGCGCCCTCATTATAATTGGCTCAGAGTAACCCTTTGGATTTCTCTTCCTCTTTCCTGCCATCGATTATTAGCTCTATATGGTGCTATATATTTTTATTTTTGGATTGCGATTCTACTGGATGTCGGCTGTAATCCCGTTATCTAAAAGAACTCGGGAGGAAGTTTGCCAGCGATTCGATCAGCAGATATTCGAGGAAGGCAGCCGAGAGGAGAACTATGGTACCGATGACCACCATGAAAAGCGCCGGTCTCAGTTCCTCCTTCAAGCGCCTCTTCAGGACGGTGTATGAGAATCTCAGACCGTGATGGAAGAAGAACCCGTACGCGATGAACTCGAGGGCACCGTAGATTGATATCAAGGGCGCTATCACGGTAACGATTGGAGGGACGTTCGTCGTTATCGAGAGGGCCGAGAAGAAGAGGCCGGTGTTGTAGATCACGTAGGCCGCTGAGGGAGGGCCGACGAAGGGAACCAGCATCAGTAGCGAGATGAGGAGGTTGTTGGCGAATATCTGGAGGGGAGAGTTGATGTTGCCAGTTATCTCCTGAAGCGTTCGCATCCTCTCCTCCGCTTCCTGTTTGCTGAGGGGCGTGAAGGCACCTGCTACTAGGATGAGGTAGAGGAACACAGAAGTGAGAAGGGACCTGAAGAACCTCCTCTCGTAATCCATTCACCTGGCACCCCTTATGGTTGACGTGACCGACTCCCTGATCTTAGGAATTACCTTGAGCTCGACGGGGTCGACGTTGAGGAGATATGATGCGTAGAGGCTCACCATATCCGCCCACATCACAGCGGATAGCAGCTCGAAGACGGCACCGCCCGAGAAGGAGACCTCAAGTCCTGGGCCGACCATCCCCTTGAGCGCCTCCATCTGCGCCGAGACGTCCTTAGTCTCCAACCTGCTCCTCAGCAGAACAGCAGATTGACTTGGGATCGTGTGGAGGCCCTCGATGGCGTTGTGGAGGTCCTCCGGAACCCTGAGGGAGAGGGAGACCCGCTTCGCGTTCTCCGCCAGCTGGTTCCTCAGTCTCAGTCCTGCCACAGCTGTATGGGCCCAACCTATTGCGACGAGGAAGCTTCTCGATGCGAGCCCCGCGCACTTCAACGCCGTGTTGTCCTCAATTTTCGACTCGGGCGAGATTGTGGAGAAGTAGGTGGGGAGCCGATCGGCTGCCTCGGATATCGACTGGGGCGATATGGCAGCGTTCCCGGAGATCCTGTGGTAGAGGGCTGCGAGGACGCCGAACATCTCAGGCACAGCCATGCGCGGCGTTAGGCCCCTCTCGACGGTAACGGATGGTACGCCGAGCTCCGCAGATTTGGACAGGAGCTTGCCTCCGCTGGCGACGACCACCGCCTTGAGGGACCTCGACGTGGACTCCTCGAGGGCCAGCATGCACTCGGCCGTCTCACCGGAATAACTCACTATGACGAGCAGGTCATCGCGACCGACCCACTTGGGGAGCCGGGAGCCGTCGCTCACGTGGACGGGGAAGTCCGAGAGGATCTCGGCTAAGGACTCGAGCATCCTCCCTGCCATCGCGGAGCCGCCGAGGCCGTAAATGACCATCGACCTGAAGCTCCCTTCTGGAAGTTCTGCCCTAGAGCCGCTGACGAGTCCTGACTTGTACATCAGGTGTTGGCGCTCGATCTGGGAGAGCATAGCTGAGTATCTCTGGTCCTTCCTGATCCCCGAGAGGTCGGTGTCATCGCTCACCGCCAAGCACCTCCTCCATGCTCATCCTCCTGAGCTCTACTGGCTGAAAAGCCCTGAGCCTTTCCTCAAGCACATCGATGGCCGACTCGACCTCCTTCCTGACCTCCTCGAGGTCCTGGCCCTCGGAGTGGACGACGACCTCCACCAGCGAGACGCCCTCCTCCAATCCCTTCGGATGGGATTTGATGTAAAGCTTCGGCCTCTCATCCGCCAGCTCCCTCAGGAGGGGTGCCATAGTGGACTCGGGCACGCCCTTCACGAAAAGCCCTGCGACGTACCTCACCACGCGCCTCGCCTCTGCCTCGATCAGCGGAGCCACCTCGTTGAGGAAGATGTCCTTGAGCTCCCTCGGAACGCCCGGAAGCGAGATTATCCTTGAGCCCTTGTACCTGAGCAGCGATCCTGGAGCTGAGCCTGCCCTGTTCCTTAGGGCCTTCGCACCCCTGGGCAGCATGGCCATCTTCAGCCTCGAGGGCGTGAGCTCGCTCTCCTTCACTACCCCCATCTCGTAAAGCCTCGCGTATCTCTCCCTCAACATCTCGAGGGCCTCGGGGTTGAGGACGGTCTTCCTGTTGGTGGCCAGCGCGACGGCCTCCAGCGTCATGTCGTCGTGTGTGGGGCCGAGGCCTCCGGTTGTTATGATCCACTCGGCCTTCCTCCTCAACGCCTCCCTTATCGCGTTCGCTATCTCCTTCAGGTCGTCCCTCACCGCCGTGACCCGCCTCAGGTCGAGGCCTAGGAAGTACAGCTGTTTTGCGAGCCAGTTGCTGTTGGTGTCCAGGACCTCGCCGTTGAGGACCTCGTTGCCAATCACGACGATCTCGGCGGTCGACGGCCTGACCCTCCTCCTGCGGCCCATCACATGGGACAGCGATCGACGGAGTCAAAAGTCTGTTAGGACCCGCCTCTCGGTCGCAGTCGCTCCACCAATCTGGGGGTGGCGTCAAATACTGCTTGCGCTGTGGGGAGGCGGCTCATGGGCGTAGCCGGCCTCCTCAGGGCTAGGTTGGTGGTGCCGAGGAGCAGGGCAGGCGAGCTGCTGAACGAACTCTACAGGTTCGGCGACTTCCACGTGACGGAGCAGGACGGCGATCGCCTTAGGGAAGTCGAGGACCTCTACTCGAGGGCGAGGTCGATCTACATAGAGCTGGAGACCGCGTCGAGGGAGCTGAACATAACCGTGGAGAGGGGGCCTCTGCAGGTGCTGATGGAGGGGGATCTACCGGAGCCTGAGGAGATGAGCGTCGCGGACGTGAGGGAGGCCCTCGACCTGATCGAGCGCGAGGCGAGGCCGGTCCTGGAGGAGCTGAGGGCCCTGATGAAGGGCCTCACCGAAGTCTCCGAGAGGCTCAAGTCCCTTACGTCGAGGGCCGAGGTGCTGGAGGTCCTGAGGGGGCTGGGCAGGACCGCATCGGAGCTTTGGCAGCTGAAGAGGTTCCACGTCTCGCTCTTCACCTTACAGCCGTCCGCACTCGAAGAGGCGAAAAGGGCCTTCCAGGACTTCGTGGTCGTCCACGAGCGCATCGGCGAGGGAAGGGCACTGCTGGCTGTGATCTGCAGGCCCCGCGACTCGGACAGGGTCGTCAGGATAGCCCGAGGCCTGAACCTCACGCAGGTGCAGCTGGACAAGGCACCGCAGGACGTCGAGGCCGAGCTCTCGGCGGTCCGAAGGGAGCTCGAGGAGCTGAGGGAGAGAGAGGAGGAGCTGAGGAGGAGGCTCTCGGAGATAAGGGAGGAGAAGGGTCCGAGGCTCGCGGCCCTGAGGGACCTGGCGCTGGAGATGAAGGAGAGCCTCGACAGGTTCAGGGAGGCAGGCCTCAAGAGGGCCGTGGTTATAGAGGGCTACCTTCCGAGGGAGAGGGAGGAGGAGTTCCTCTCGGCCGTGGGAAGGAGGGCCTACGTAGAGCTGGAGGAGGCGGGATACCACGGAGGCCACGGCGCTGAGGGGCACGGACACGGAGGGCATGGGCCTCCCACGCTGCTCCGCCACAACAAATTCTTCGAGGCTTTCAGGCCGATCACCATGATGCAGGGCATCCCGGGCTACGGCGAGATAGACCCGACGCCTTACGTCTCGGTCTTCCTCATGGTCTTCTACGGCATCATGTTCGCCGACCTCGGACAGGGTCTGATCATAGCCGTTGTGGGCTATTTGCTGATGAGGAGGGCCAGGAGCTACCTGAGGGTCTGGGGGAAACTCCTTCTGCTCCTCGGTCTCTCGGCTGCCGCCGTTGGGTTCGCGATACAGGAGGCCTTCGGCTTCGGGATCTACAACCTCACCGGTATGAAACCGGTCATAGAGCTGGTTGAGCACCACGGCGAGGCGAAGGTCCTGAGCCAGCAGGCGGTCCTGACCCTCTTCAGCTTCGCGCCGCTCCTCGGCTTCGTCCACATCACGCTTGGCATGCTGCTGGGTGCGGTGAAGTACGCGAGGGCCGGCGAGCTGGGAGAGGCGATCTTCTCCAAGGGCGTCTCGCTGGTGATGTACGTCTTCGGCCTGCTCTTCGCGATAGCCTTCATCGGTGCCGGAGGCTTCGACAGGATGTTCACCTCGCAGGACCCAGCACCGCTGCTGGGCCTTCCGATAGCGCAGCTCGGGACGATCTCGGTCTACGGGATACTCGCGTCGCTGGTGCTCCTGATCGTCGGCAGGCCGGTATCAGGCATGCTGGGGATAGGCCACAAGACCTCCATAGTCGCAGGCATAGGCACAGGGCTCCTAGAGGTCCTCGAGAACATCATACACTTCATGTCCAACACGCTCAGCTACCTCCGCGTCCCGATCCTGATGGTGATACACGTGGCGCTGATGATGCTGGTCAACGCTGCCTGGGAGGGCCTCGGTCTCGCATCTCTGCCGATACTGATCATAGGTAACATAGGAATAATGGCGCTGGAGGGGACGTTGGCGTTCATCCAGGCCCTCAGGCTCCACCTCTACGAGTTCTTCAGCAAGTTCTACGAGGGTTCCGGGACGCCCTTCAGGCCGCTCAGGCTCGAGTCGAGGTTGCTGAGGCTGGTCTTCCGCTGAGCTGCGCGGCAACAGGTCCTCTGCGAGCCCTCCACGGCCGTCAAAACGTATTTGCTCGACGAGGATGGGTAAGGGACGGTGTGAGCGAAAGGCTGGCGGTAAGGGGAGGAAAACCAGTCAGGACCAGACCCTTCCCCAGCTGGCCCCAGTGGGGCGATGAGGAGGAGAGGAACCTGCTGGAGGTCCTCAGGTCGGGCGTCTGGGGCATAGGAGGCAAGAAGGCCTTCGAGTTCGCCGCCGAGTTCGCCAGCTACTCCGGTTGCAGGTACGGAGTTCCGTGCGCGAACGGGACCGTGGCCCTCAAGGTGGCTCTGAGGGCAGTAGGTGTGGGCGAGGGTGATCCGGTAGTCACGTCGCCCTACACCTTCATCGCAACGGCCTCGGTCCTCCTCGAGCTTGGTGCTGTGCCTGTCTTCGCCGACCTCTCGGAGGGAGGGCTCCACATGGACGTCACGACCGTCGACGAGCGCCTCGAGCTGAAGGCCCTGCTGCCCGTTCACATCGCCGGCATGCCGAACCCTATGGACGAGATCTGGGGGATCTCGAGGGAAAAGGGGATACCTGTCGTGGAGGACGCCGCACAGGCCCACGGCTCCGAGTGGAGGGGGAAGAGGGCGGGATCACTGGGCACCGCAGGGTGCTTCAGCTTCCAGTCCAGCAAGGTCATGACCAGCGGTGAGGGAGGATGCATCACCACCGACGTCGAGGAGCTCGCCGACCTCTGCTGGTCCCTCGTCAACTGCGGCCGCACCAAGACCGCCGACTGGTACGAGCACGAGCTCATCGGCTACAACTACAGGATGACCGAGTTCCAAGCTGCGGTCCTCAAGGCCCAGCTCAAGAGGCTCGACTCACAGATAGAGCGGAGGCAGAGGAACTTCAGGGTCCTGCTGGAGGAGACCTCGTCGCTGAGCTCGCTGGAGGTCATTGAGCCTCCTGAGGGGACGACGCGTTTCAACGGCTACATCGTGCCGATACGGATCGACAGGTCCAGGACCGACATCGACAAGCGGAGGGTCGTGGAGGCGCTAAGGGCCGAAGGCATCCCTTCGAGCCCCGGATACACGGTGCCGTTGCACAGACATCCAGGCATCGCGAACTACGTCCGCTCGAAGTTGGGAGAGAGAGCGCTTCCGGTCCGCCTTCCCAACGCCGAGGCCGCTGTGAGGGACGTGTTCTGGCTACCGCATGTGGTGCTGATGGGCGACGAAGAGGACGTGCTGGACGTGGTAAGGGCCCTCGCAAAGGTCGATGCAGAAATAGAGAATCTATAGAACCCATTGGGATCTGTGAAAGACAGTATTGCAAAAGGCCATTCGCATTAAACCCTCCGTAAAATTTAACAATAAGAGACGCAAAAATGTAGCCAGGCTGAAGAAAGGTTAAAATATTAAATATTTCATATGACTCCCCGTGAGGTATAGACAGTCTAGAGAACATAGGTATCGACTGGACGTTAACGCGTTTCATGGCGTTCTGAAGGGGGTGCATAGGTGTGATGGCTGAGAGCCTCACGTCCCGGGACAGGATCGAGAAGCTTCTGAAGGAGATCGGCGAGCTGAAGGGGCCGATCGAGAGGACGCTGATGGACGTCAGGGAGATATTGGCCGCCGTCGACTCACCCCTCAGGGCACCGCCGGCCGTCCAACAGCCCCAGAAGACAGAACAACCGGTGATGAAGGTCGAAACGGGCGGACAGAATGCGGCAAGGCATCAAGAGAGCCGCAACGCAGGGGAGGTCTTCTTTCCGGCAACGGGGTTCGACGTGCTGACGTTCAACTCGTTCGCGATAACGGAGTTCCTGGTCAAGCTCCTCGGCAAGTGGCACCTCGAGAGGTTGATCGTGATCCTCGGCAAGGACGAGACCGTCAGGGAGTCTGTGAAGAGGGCCCTCGAGTCTATCACGACGGCTGAACCCGTCCAGGACCATCCTCCGCTCGGAGTCGCACCCAGGGACGCCGTTCAAGCGGGAGTCGTCCTCCTGAGCCTCTTCTTCGAGAACCCGAGGAACCCTGCAATAGGGATACTGGCCCAGTCGCTCGACAAGCTGCTCTCTCCGTATCTGGTCAAGAGGTGAGGGCATGGGGTACTCGGTCATCTCGGAGGGTCTCGTCCTGATAGCGGCCGTGATAGCGGCGACCTCGATGGCGATGGCTGTCATCAGCAACCTCCAACAACTCCAGGAGCTCCAGAGCTCTATCGTGCGGGACCTGAGGGACAGGGCCGCGACGAAGCTGGCTGTGGTTGCTGTGATCGAGTCGCCCTCCCAACCGGGCCAGGTTTTCAGGGTATACCTCAAGAACGTCGGCCTCAGGGAGCTCACGCTCGCAGAGCTTCAGGGGATGACCGCGATGATCGTATCGAACAGCTGGGCAGGTGTGCTGAGATACTCGACCGACGGATCTCCGGGGACTTGGTCCATCGAGGGCGAGGTGAGGACCGTCCTGAGGGGCGAGACATTCGTGATCAGGCTACAACTCCCGACATCGCTCGGAAGAGGGGAGCACGTCCTCCGACTCGTCCTCCCCAACGGCTCGTTCTTCGAGGAGGTCTTCTCGACGTAGGGTGGGAAGATGGGAGGACTTGGTGCGATCTACGCCGCTTCCCTCGTCCTCACGGTCCTGATGATAGCGTCGTTCGGCGTGGTCCAATCGCTCGTCAGCTCCTACAGCTCGCTGGTCCAAGAGACGTTGAACGGCGATTACGGCGTGAGGCTTGAGGGGGTGTCGCTCCTCAACAACGGAACGCACATCCTCGCGAGCTTCAGGAACGTGGGTACCGGGAGCATCAAGGCCAGCGAGTTCCTCAGGTCAGACGTGGTGCTGAGGTACAGGAAGGTCGACGGCGGCAAAGCGACGCTGGTCCTCCGGTGCTGCGACGGATGGAGGCTGGTCGAGGTCTCCCTGAACGGCAAGGAGGAGCTCCTGAACCCGGTCGACGTAGTGTCCGGGAAGGGCGTGATAGACCCAGGCGAGACCGCAACGATCGCTGTCCCAGTTCAGCAGGACATGGATCCCGACGGCCCTGTAATGGTGTTGGTCGTCACGCCGCAGGGCTTGAAGGGGGTGGTCACGAAATGAAGGGGGCGGAGGACTCATCGAAGGTCGTCCTCAGGACCTACAACGAGGAGTTGGACAGGAGGTTGGGAGGGATACCGCTTCCCTCCGTTACGCTGATCGAGGGGCCCAACGACTCTGGTAAGAGCGTGCTTCTCTATCACCTGATTAACGGGTGCCTGAAGCTCGGCCTAAGGACGTGCCTCCTCTCCAGCGAGGGGGGCGGGAAGGTCATCGTCGAGTCGGTGGAGAACCTGGGCCTCGACCTGAAGAGGGGCTTCCTGATGGGTGAGCTCGTTGTGGTGCAGCTGCTCGCCGAACCCGGGGACAGGACGGAGGAGGAGAGGAGGTGGATGCTCCACTCCCTGCTCGCTTACTTCGACCGAAAGAAGGAGAAGTTCAAGGTCTTCGCGGTCGACTCGCTCACGGCCCTAACGATAGGACTCGAGGACGCTGACCTTCTCGGATTCTTCTCGAGGCTGAGGGAGATGAGGGAGAGGGACGGCCTCAGCTTCTTCGTCACCGTCCACACCTACTCCTTCACGCAGGATCTCCTGATCAGGATCAGGGCGATGGCCGACACGCACCTATCGCTGAGCATAAGGGAGGTATCGGGGCAGCTGCTCAAGACGCTGCAGGTCCTGAAGATCAGGGGAGCCTCCAAGTCTACAGGAGACGTGATCACGTTCGAGGTCGAGCCAGGCTTCGGGATCAAGGTGCTTCCTTACACGCAGGTGAAGGTCTGATGGCTTCGCAGCAGGAGTTCAGCCGTAGCGAGTTCCTCGCCAAGTACCCCCACCTCAGGGACTACCTAGCGGAGCTGCAGAGGAAGGGGATGAGGCCACCGACCTTCGCCGTCCAGCTCTCAAGGGATATGAGGGACATGGAGGAGGTGAACGTGCTTTATCCAATAGGCGATCCCTACTTCGTCCACGTCTACTCTGTCCGGGGCGAGAAGTGGCGCAGGTACGTGGTGATCCAGCCGATGATAGAGGGCGATGCGTGGAAGGCCCTCGAGTACGTCGACGAGGCCCTCGCCTACCACCTGCTCAGGCGCGGTGAAGGGGAGAATGACGGTGATAAAGCGAAGGTCCTCGAGCGCCTCCTCTCTGAGATAGTCAGGCCCGATCCCTCGCTCAAGAGGGGGGAGTTCAAGCCGATAAGGAGGAAGGGAGCTGTGGTCGAGATACTGGCGGAGCCGAGGCTGGCCGAGGGGATAAAGCACTACGTCCTCGTCGAGAAGACGGCGCACGGTGCGATCGAGCCCCTCATCAGGGACCCCTACATCGAGGACATCAGCTGCACAGGTATAGGGCCGATATTCATCGTCCACAAGGTCTTCGAGTCCTGCATGACCAACATCGAGTTCAGGGACGAGAAGGAGCTCGACGAGTTCGTGGTCAGGCTCTCCATCAAGTGCGGCAGGCCTGTGAGCTTCAGGAACCCCATCGTCGACGCGCAGCTCCCAGACGGATCGAGGGTCAACATAGTCTACGGATCCGACGTCAGCAGGAAAGGGTCGAACTTCACCATCAGGAAGTTCTCCGACAAGCCGATCAGCATAACACAGCTGGTGAAGTGGAACGTCCTGAGCGCTGAGATGGCTGCCTACCTGTGGATGCTGCTCGAATCGAACATGAACGTGTGGTTCTGCGGCGAGACGGCATCAGGTAAGACGACGCTACTAAGGGCCGCGGCCGTCTTCATCAAGCCCACCTACAAGATAGTCTCGATAGAGGACGTCCCCGAGATAGTCGTCCCGCACGACAACTGGGTCAGCGAGGTCACGAAGAGGTCGGAGACGGGCGTGGGAGGTGTAGAGCTCTTCGACCTGCTCAAGGCGGCTCTAAGGCAGAGGCCCAACTACATCATCGTGGGCGAGATCAGGGGAGCGGAGGCGGCGGTCGCCTTCCAGGCGATGCAGTGCGTCGACGACGCCCTCATCCAAACCTACAGAGGTCCTGTCAGGATCTCGGAGCTATACAGGGTCCACTCGCAGCTGGGCGAGAGGCAGGGAGACGGGTCGGTGCTGGTGAGGTTGCCGGAGCGGATCAGAGTGGCGGTGACTGAGCCCGGCAGAGGCACTGCGTGGGTGGGTGAGGCGGTGGCTGTGAAGAGGATGGAGGCTCATGTGACGGTGAGCGTCACGCTGCCCAACGGTTCCTCTTTCAGGGTGACGCCGAACCACCGCTTCATCGTAATGGACGGAGCTGGCGAGCGGGAGGTGACGGCCGCTGAGCTGCTCGAGCTATGGAGCTCAGGGATTAGGGACGTCAGGCTCTCGCTGAGGAGGATCGCAACCCCTGCTCCCCCAGTCGCCCTTCCTCCTCCCAAGAGGTACTCGATCCCGGCCGGTAATGGGGCCCTCGGCTACCTCATCGGCCGCCTCATCGGAGGCGACTACATCGTCAGGGATCGTGGAGGTTACGTCCTCGTCGCAAGGGTCAGGAGAGCATCGGATGCTGCTAGGCTCGAGGGCCTCCTCGGCTCCACGACCGATTGCGAGCTCACCTTCAGGACCAGGTCCCTGAGGAGCTCGGTGAAGGTGCTTGCGAAGGGCATCCCTCCGAGGCTCGTCCACTGGGCTGCGAGCAGGGGGATCCTCCTCGGCGACGGGAGGACCTACTGGGCCGTAGCTTGTAACGACGTGGGGCTGGACAGGAGAGCGATGGTGGCCGGAATCGCGGACGCCCTCGAAGGTTGGGGAGGCGAGGTCCCAGGTCCCGACAGGGTGAGGAGGGCAGTCGACGTCCTTTGGTCGATAAGGGAGCTGGGGCTCGAGGAGGACGCTTCGGTCTCGGTAGGCGATCGGTGCCCTGCTGCCCCAGAGCTAGAGAGGGTCTCGAGGACGCTGGGGATAGAGCTGAGGAAGAGGAGCGGAAGGTCGTTTTCGGTCTCGGTCGAGCACGTGGACGGTTGGGAGCAGCACGGAGGGTCCGTCGAGGTGACGGAGCAGTTCAAGGTCCATGTGGGGGAGTGGGAGTGGGCGGTGCACGGACTTTGGAAGGCAGGCGTCAACGTCCTCTCCTTCAGGGAAGGTCAGAGCGTTGTCCTCCAACCGGTCGACGGTTGGGTCAGGCTCTCGGACGTGAGGGCCTCCGGGCCGGCGACCGTCTACGACCTGGTGCTGGAAGGTGGGACCTACTACATGGCAGGTGAGGGGCCCGTGCTGCCGATGATGGACACGGGCCACGGCGTGATCTCGACGTTCCACGCCGGGAGCGTCCAGAAGCTGATCCAGAGGCTGGTCAGCGACCCCATCAACGTCCCCAAGACCTTCATCGACAACCTGAACTGCGTCGTCCTCCAGAGCGCCGTGTTGCACCCCCACACCGGAAAGCTCGAGAGGAGGGTGCTGAGCTTCAACGAGATACTCGGCGTAGATGCGGAGACGGGGGGCGTGAACTACGTCGAGGTCTTCAGCTGGAATCCTGTGACCGACATGCACGAGTTCCGAGGAGAGGGGACCAGCTACCTTCTGGAGGAGAAGGTGGCCAGGATGCGGGGGATACCCCGGAGGGAGATCAGGAGGATCTACGCCGAGCTCCGCCTCCGGGCCGAGTTCATCAGGAAGCTGATACAGCTCGGCGTCTACGAGTACAAGGACGTCTTCAGGGCGGTCGCCCACGCCTACACCGTCGGCGTAGAGAAGGCACTCCAGGAGGTGGAGGTGGTTGCGCGTCAGGGGGCGGAGCAGCGACGCTGAGCTGATGATGGCTTACCTGAGGGCCCTCGCGACGGAGGAGCTCGACGACCTCACCTATCTCGAACTGGTCTCCTCCACCTCAGGTCAGATCGGAGAGGTCATCAAGCCCCTGGCCCAGGCGAGGGACCTCTTCAGGAATTGGGGTTTCGGCCTCGGGAAGGCCCTGAGGTCCGTGGCCTCGACCGTCGTCAATCCGAGGGTGAGGGGGCTTGTGGAGAGGATGGGGAAGGCCGTGGAGGCCGGGATGAGATCGGTGGCCTACGTCAGGATGGAGTACGAGAGGATGAGGGACATAGGAAGGAAGGAGATGGAGAGCGCGCTGGACCACGCCAGGACGCTCGGAGACCTCTACATGACGCTGATCAGCACCTTCACCTTCCTCATCGCGGCCTTCGTCATCGCCTCCAGCACCTTCAGCGGCATCAGCGGCTCCACCGTCCTCCTCTTCGTCCTCGCGGGGATCGGAGGCTCCTCCCTCTTCGTTACTTTCCTCACCTGGCGCTACCTCGGGACCGACACGATGGTCTCGACGGGGCCCTTCGCTCCGTACTGGATGAGGTTCGTCGAGGAGACCGCACCGGTGGCGCTGGTCGCCTCCGTCGCCGCCTCCCTCCTCTCGGTGCTGCTCCTTGACCCCCGCACGGGGAGCCTCCTGAGCGCAGGAATAGGTGCAGCCCTCACAGCCTTCGCCGCCTCCAGCTGGATCAAGTCCAGGAGGATACCGGCCCTCGACGCTGAACTTCCGATCGTCTTCAGGGCCCTCTCCGAGGTGATGGCGCACTTCAAGGACCCCAAGGACGCGATAGGTGTCGTCTCAGAGGGCCAACCCAAACCCATCAGGCGCCTCCTCGAAAAGGTCTCCGCTCTCCTTCGGGCAGGGGTCGAGCTGGGGACTGCGATGAGGTCGGTCTTCTCAAGCACCGGAAGCAGGCTGGCGTCCGACGCCTCCGAGATCCTCGTCGAGGGGATGAGGCTTGGCGTGCCGTCCCACGGCATAGGCAACGTCGTCTACCTCTACCTCAACGACAGGCTCTCGATGAGGAAGAAGAGGTCCCAAGTAGCTGGGTACATCAAGGGCGTCGCCTACCCTTCCGTCGGCACCTCGGCCGCTATCATGGGAGTCGTCGGGTCGCTCTACGGTCTGCTGCTGAACGCGATCACGATGGTCAGGCAGTTCCTTCCGCTGAGCCCCGACCTACCTCTGGGCCTGATGTGGCGCGTAATGCTCGTCGCTATCGTCGTTATGTCCCTGACCTGTGCGCTGCTCGTCTACCTCATCGAGGGGTCCTCTCGTGCCCACCTGGCACTTTACTTCGGTTCCATGCTCCTGGCCTCCTCGGCCGTCTTCTACATGACCTCGACGGGGACGACCGCGCTGCTCGAGTCGTTGACCTCTCACCTCTCGAGGCTCAGATCGATGTGGTGAGAAGATGCAGGAGCTTCTGGGCATCTTGAGCATCGTCTCGTCGCTGCTGGTTCTCGCCCTCATCTGGTCAACCGCCAGGCCCGTCAGGAGGCACACGAGGAGGATGACGATGTACGGGCTCGCTGGGACGCAGGCTTCGGCCGTTCTGCGCCAAGAGCCGGAGACGGTGCCGGTGGTCGAAGTCGGTGTGACGAAGGTCGAGTCAAAGGAGGTGGGCGCTGAGGTCGTAAAGGCCGAGCCAGGGACCGGTGCGAAGGAGGCATTCAAGGAAAGGCCGGAGGGGACTGAGGCGAAGCAGGGGCAGCAGGAGGAGCCGGCCGACCTCCAAGGGACCGGTGAGGGACAGGCACCACCGCAGGACGTATCGCCTGAAGCTGACCTCGAGGAGGAAGTGGTCAGGGAGCTCTCGGAGACGTTGAGCATGTACAGGCAGCTGCTGGAGGAGCTGCGCAGGCTCAGGTCAGGAGGTTCCCCTGAGTAGCTCTAGCGCCTTCATCCCGAGCTCGTGGTAGCGGTCTCCGTGGTGCTGGACGTTCGAGATCACCTTCCCCTTTGCGAGCGACTGGAGCTCCTCGGAGGACACCAGAGCCTCGCCTATCGCTATCGCCTGAGAAGCCCTGACCTCCCTCACAACGACCACCTCTTCCCTGGAGAAGGCCCCCTCGACCTTGACGATACCCGGCCTCATGACAGCAGCGCCGTTGAGGACGTGAGGGACAGCACCGAGGTCCACGTAAACAGCGGGATATTTCGAGAGGAGTGGAGCGTTCACCTTCTCCGCAGCGATCGGAACCAGCAGGCCCTTATGCTCGAAGAGGACGAACCCGTCGACCGCGAAGACCCTCTTCCCTTCGTCCTCCAGGACCGCACCGATTTTGCACTCCATCTCAAGCCCCTGGGACCTGAGCCTCTCCCTGAGCTGCTTGAGGTCGGACTTGCTGAGCCTGTGGAACCTCATCGCCACCTTCCACCTCCCTGAAGCGGTGAAGGGCCAAGTCTTATCCAAAAGCGAGGAGTCGGAATCGGTGTGAGGAGGCTCGGCGAGAGGGACGTCAGGAGGATGCTGAAGGATTTGGGAAGCTGGAGGCTGGTGGGGAGGAGGATCGTCAGGGTCGTGAGGTACGAGGGCTTCATGCCGGGCGTTGAGCTGCTGAACGAGATCGCCAAGCTCGCCGAGGAGATGGACCACCACCCCGACGTCACGGTCTCGTACGGCAGGATGAGGATATCGCTGACGACGCACGACGCAGGGGGTCTCACCGAGCTGGACTTCAAGCTCGCATCGAGGATAGAGGAGATTCTGAGGGCTAAAGGGCTCTGAGGGCCCTCTCAGCGTCGAGGACGGCCGCCTTGCCGAGCCTCACGACGGCCTCCAGGTCCCTCAGGTCCATCATCAGGTTCGGCGAGTGTAGATATCGGCAGGGCGTAGCGAGGACCACCGTCGGCACGCCCCTCCTCTGGAGGTGTATCCTTCCGGCGTCCGTCCCCCCGCCCGTCATCACCTGAACCTGGTAAGGTATCCCCTGCGACTCGGCCAGATCCACCAGCCACCTGACTAAGTTAGGGTTCGTCAGCATCGAGGAGTCCATGGCCCTCACCGCAGCGCCAGACCCGAGCCTGGTGACGTAGTCCTGAGGTTGAACGCCTGGGACGTCGGCGGCCACCGTGCACTCCAGGACTACAGCCAGGTCCGGCTCGACCTGCTCCACGATCACCGAGGCCCCCCTCAGCCCCAGCTCCTCCTGAACGGTGAAGACGGCGTAGAGGTCGACGTCCTCCGATGACCTGAGGACCTCGCGGGCTATCGCTACCTCGGCGGCACACCCTGCCCTGTCGTCGAGGGCCTTGGAGAGGGCCCTGTTGCCGTTGACGGAGAAGTTGGGAGGGAAGGTGACGTAGCTTCCCACCCTGATCCCCATCGCCTCAGCCTCCGACCTCGAGGAGGCGCCGACGTCGACGTAGAGGTCCTTCACGTTCGGGACCGTCTTCATCTCCTCGGGCGTCATGACGTGCGGAGGCTTCACGCCTATGCACCCCTCGACCGGTGAGGAGCCGTGCACGACCACCCTCTGCCCTATCAGGACCCTCGGATCCAGCCCGCCGAGCGGTGCGATGTACAGGAATCCCGACTCGTCAACGTGCCTCACGATCATAGCCACCTCGTCCATGTGGGCCACCATCATCACCCTCGGCCCCTTCCCACGTCCTATGCGGAAGAAGAGGTTGCCGAGGTTGTCCCTCCATCGCTCCGACGATATGGGTGCGAGCAGCTCCTCGATCCTCGATGCCACGTCCCTCTCCCATGCCGGAGGACCGTAGGCCGTCGCAAGGGATCTGAGTATCTCCAGCAACTCATGCCTCGAGGACGCCACGCGTCGATCCCGGCGCTCATTGATATAAGTCCGTCACGGTGCGGGATGCCGGATGGGGAGGCTGCAGGTCCTGAAGATCGGGGGCTCGGTGCTGATGGACAAGAGGTCAGGAAGCAGCGAGTTGAGGGAGGAGCTGCTGAAGGAGCTCTTCAGCAGGATCAGGGACGAGCTGGAAGGGCCGCTGATACTGGTCCACGGAGGGGGGACCGAGGTCCACAGGGTCGCGGTCGAGTACAACGTCGCTGCGGGCGCAACGCGGAGCTCCGTCGAGGGGTTCGCCAGGACAGCGCTGGAGGTCAGGCGCCTGAACCTCAAGGTGACCGAGCTCATGACGTCCTCCGGCCTCATGCCCTTCCCGATACCGGCCTCCCTCGCCTTCCGGACCACAGGAGGAAGGATAAGGTCCGCGAACCTCGACCCTTTCCTCGCCTCGCTCGAGCACGGCCTGATCCCCGTCACCTGCGGCGACGTCGTCTTCGACAGAGAGCTGGGCTTCACGGTCCTCTCCGGCGACTCCATCTCGGTCTACCTGGCGACCAAGCTGAGGGCAGTGAGGATAGTCTACGCGACCGATGTGGACGGCGTTCTGGCGCGAGACCCTGAGGGCAGGACGAGGCTCGTCCCCCAGATGGATTACGAGACCCACAGGAGAACGGTCTACACCGAGGTGCCCGATGCAACAGGGGGGATGGCGACGAAGGTGGAGGAGGCCTTCGAGGCGGTGGAGGCAGGAGTGGAGGTGGTGATCGTCAACGGCCTCAGGCCTGAGAGGGTGATAGGCGCGCTGAGGGGCGAGAGGGTGGAGGGCACATACCTGGTCAGGAGCCTTAGCTCTGGCAGATCTTAGCCAGCACCATCAGGCGTGACGCACGTTAACGCGGCAACGTTATTCTACGGGCTTAGCGGTCTTCAGGTGAAGCCCTTGAGGGCAGTGAGGCTCAGGATCGCGGGCAGGGTCCAGAGGGTCGGGTACAGGAGGTACGTCCTCGACAAGGCCCAGGAGCTCGGCGTTGCGGGCTTCATCGAGAACCTCGAGGACGGATCGGTCAGGTTATTCGCCCAGGCCGAGGACGAGGTGCTCGAGCAGTTCCTCCAAGCGGTGAGGAACCCGCCACCACCCGCCATCGTCAGATCGGTCGATGAGCGTCCGGCCAAGCCAGACCGGAAGCTGAAGTCTTTCAAAATCAAGTACGGCAGGCTCGCGGACGAGCTCCAGGAGGGCTTCGGCGCGATGCAGTCGGTGTTCATGCAGTACTGGGACGAGTTCAGGGATTACAGGGAAGAGTTCAGAGATTACCGGAGGGAGTTCAGGGAGTACCGCGAGGAGTTCAGGGAGTTCGCCAAAAGGACCGACGAGAATTTCAGGCAGATACTCGACAAGTACGGTGAGATATCGGCCAAGCTCACAGAGATCTCCGAGAGGTTGACGAGGTTGATGGAGGCTTTCGCCGAGGAGACGAAGCGGAGCAGGGAGAACTTCGAGGTGTTGATGAGGGAGTCGGCAGAGAGCCGCGAGAAGCTGTCGACCGCCATCGAGCTCCTAAGGCTTACCGTCGAGAAGCTCGGCATCAGGGCCGGGAACTCCTCGGGTTAGTTTTGGTCTGGTAGCAAGGCCTCGAGCTACCAGTTCCTCCTTTTCGCCTTGCAAGACGCAGGATCGCGTGATCGTCTTCTTATCGGCTCAGCTGACCTTGCTCTGACACTTGTCGCAGACCCTCTTACCCTTCACGAGGAACAGCTTCTCGGTCTTCCGGCCGCAAAGCTGACACCGCGGCACCCTCCCACCCCCACTGATCCTCAACTCTTGCCGTTAATTGGCTTTTACGTTCCCGGCAAACGAATGACGAGGTCTTCCATCGTCGGGCGTTGATCGGCATCACAACCGCCCGAATTACGAGTGGATGATGCAATCACCATGTTATGAGAAGTTGGCGAGCAATAGAACGTGGGCCCGGTGGGATTCGAACCCACGACCTTCCGGTTATCAGCCGGACGCTCCGCCAGGCTGAGCTACGGGCCCCATATGCACGCTCCCTTCGGAGCTAATTAGTTTACTTAAGCCAGAGGCACGACGTTCGGCGGAGCTGTAACGAGTTCCGTTATTGCCGGGAGTGACTCGGACTATGTTCCGTCCCAGGCTCGGTGGGGAACCCTTTTCTCTACGGAGGAGTAAAGAACGCAGGATGGAGTCGAGAGAAGACGAGAGGGTAAGGAAAATAGCTGCCGCGATCAAATCCGGCGCGAAGCTCAGGACCGAGCAGTGTCCGATTTGCGGTAGCCCCTTGGTCGAGATCAAGGGCGAGGTCCGGTGCGTGGTCTGCGACAGGCCTGTGGTGATCGTGCGCGACGAGGCGGAGGCAGGGAGGGCCATGTATCCATATGTTCTGAACGCATTGGAGGAGGTCGTCGTGGCGAAGCTGGAGGAGCTGACGAGGGTGCTGGCCGGTGCGGCGGACCCCGAGGAGGTCGGGAGGGTCTCGGAGGCGATCGACAGGCTCCTGGCCGTCCTCAGGAAGGGGATCGAGCTGGAGGACCTCGTCAGGAAAAGAGAATCAGGAGAAAGCACCTAGCGGACTTCAAACCTCCAGCCAGATGCCGACGCCCTCTCTTTCAGCCTTCCTCATCACCAGCTCACCGGTTGCCACGTCGAGTATGGAGAGGCCCGTTGAGTCGTAGACCGTGATCTCCTGATCGGAGGTCCTTCCAGGCTTCCTTCCGGCCACGACCTCGCCGATCTCGCCCTTGACGTCAGAGAGGCTGATGATGCCCTTCCTGAGGGGGACGTTGATCTCGCCGCTGTGAGAGGCCTGCTCCAGGTCGTCGACGAATATCGAGGCGACCTTCAGGATCTCCGGATCCAGCTCCTCCTTCCCCGGAGCGTCGGCGCCAATTGCGTTGATGTGCGTCCCCGGCGATATCCAGTCCCTCATCACGATCGGTGACCTCGACGGAGTTGTGGTGCACACCACGTCGGCATCCCTGACGCACTCCTCTACGCTCGAAGCGGTCCTGATCTCAAGGCCCAGGAGTCCCGACATCTCCTCGGCGAACCTCCTAGCTACCTCCGGCTTCCTGTCGTAGACGCGTATCTCCCTCAGCCCCTTCAGGACCTCCGCCATCGCCATGGCCTGGGTCCTGGCCTGGGTTCCAGCGCCGACGATGCCTACGACGCTCGAGTCCTTCCTTGCGAGGTACTTGGTGGCCACACCGCTCCCCGCTCCTGTCCTCATCGCCGTCAGCCACGTAGCGCCCATGATGCAGAGGGGCCTACCGTCGGGAGGGTTGACCAGCACGAGCACAGCCATCACCGTGGGAAGGCCGTACCTCTCAGGGTTCATCGGATGCGAGTTGACGACCTTCACGCCTGCCATCTCGATGGCCTCGATGTACGACGGCATCACCCTCAGGTCGCCGTCGTGTTTGGTGAAGTAAAGGTAGCTCTTAGGCGGCATCTGGACCCTCCCGAGTCCCTTCTCCCTGTATGCGACCTCGACCGCCTCGATAGCCTCCTTCATCGTGATCAGGCGTTTGACCTCGTCGTCCCTCAGGAAAAGGATCCTCACGACCAACCTCCTCTTCCTTCCCCTATAAGTCTGAGCCAGCGTGGGATCGGAACAAACCTATGCGGCCTCATGTGCGGTGGAGAGACGGAGATTGTGAAGGTGGTGAAATAGCATATTCGGCTATTCACCGTATCATGATTGGTGTTGCGTCCTGATGGTGCACTTAATGTCATTGGTTGCGGGGAGTAACGATCAGAGTTGGTATGTTAGCATCAAGAGCTCTGCTTCCTTCAGAGTTCCTCTTACAGGGTCCACTTCCAGTCCGAACAACTCCAGCGCCGTAACACCAAGCACTGTTGCGTCATCGGTTTCGCCGAATATCACGGTAATTGTCCGCCTCCTCCCCATGAGCTCAATCCTAACCTCGCCCAGATCCCTTTCGACGTATCCCCCGAATGCCTTGAACCTCCTCCTCTCAACAGGCTTGATCCCCAGCTCCTCGAGGATTCTCCTCGGGACGACGGAATATATCGCCCCTGTGTCAACTATTCCTTCCAGCTCGATGAGATGTTGGGGCGTCATCGGGTTGAAGATTCCGAACTTGATCCTGATGAATCCCAGCTCCCAACACCCCCAGTTAGACAAATACCTTGGAATTTAAAAGTTGAGCGCGTTTAACTGAGTCGTCGGACCGACTGCAGTAGGACGTTTAACTCTTGCTGCCTTATGGCCTAACTCCTATGGTTTGAGTCTCCCCTCTCCTGCTGGAGCATCGTTTCCTATGGCAATACGGCGTTCAGTATCATGTTGTATATGAATGCCTTCGTTAGCTGCTCTGCATCGAGCCATTCAGGCTTCCTCGAGAGAAGATGCTCTCCGAACAATGCTTTGAACCTCAACGTCACCGTCTCGGCCATCACCACCTCCCATAACCAACTATCCTGCTCCAAGCTCTGTATTCATAATCCCTCATCATCCTAGTGGCTGACCTTCCGGAAAGGGGACCTCTATCTGTCCTAACGTTTCTCTTGACCTTACTACCGGTTCTATTCCGTAGCTCTCAAGCCATCTGATGAATTCTATCGGGTCGTTTGCTCAATCTCCGGTTACCGCCATGACGCTATCAGGTTCCAAGATCGAGGCCATAACGCAACTAAACTCTTCCCTTATCAAAGCAAGTATCCTCCTTCCGGCCCTACGACCTCCAGTTTTCCGGTCATGGGGTTAGGTTTTAGGCCCAGGGTTTCTAGCGCAAAGACACCCAACAGAGGTGTGGGGGTTTCCAGCTCAACCACAAAGACCGGTCCTCTCCTGCCCTCCGCCTCCGCCTCTGCTACGTATAGCCTCGTCTTCACCCTCCTCTTATCAGCCAAAATCAGTTCAACTTGATACTGAGTTGGTGTTGGCTTTATCTCCTCTATTGTTTTCGGATCAAGCACAATATATGAGGTGCCTGTGTCGACGAGCGCCCTTATCTCCTTCTCATGTTCGCCCCGTATCTTTATCTCACAATAAACGTATCCCATCATTAAATAACTTAAATTGCCATGATTTTAAAATAACGTTAGGCTTGGGGGTTTGTCAACTTATGAATGCTTTTGGCCAACCCGATCGTCCTATCAACATGTACCTCTTCGATGCGCTGGTGGAGCGCGTAAGGCCTTCTTACCGGTTTTCTAGGGAAATTTCTTCTTGAGGACCAAGTTCCTAGCGGCCATGCTTTATTATTCCGGGCTCTCCTCAAGACGTGGAATCCGTAATAGGGCTCAGCAGGAGAGAACGTCAGGAAATGATTCAGGGTCACAGTTGGTGAGGTCTTACTGAAGCCTGAGCAGAGGGAGAGGAGGTGTGTTGCTATCGATGAAACGAAGGTCCAGCTGTGCGGGAGAGCGATCTACATGTGGACTGCTAAGGACCTTGATTCGGGGAGATGATCGCGATAAGGACCACTCACAAGAAGAGAAGTCAGGACATCCTGGCATAGTCCACCAACAGACCTCACCTCGTAGTCGATAGAGGGCCGTGGTACGCTGAGATATACAGGAAGCTGGGATTGAGCTATGAGCACAAGAGGAGAGGACCTAGGAATGCTATAGAGTCTTGGTTTCGCCATACTTAAACGAAGGCTGAGGAGGTTTTGCAACGTCTTCCCATCCAGAACAACGATATAGACTGTGATGACTTTCCTGAATGCTTGTGGGTATATACAACGCGATGAGGGATCTGATGAGTGCCTAAGTTGAGCGGAGGATCTTAACACCTTAGGGCAATAGCTGCTACGCAGGGTGCGTCGATTCGAGACGTGGGGGAACGATAGTGGCACCTCCAGGCGCAAAGGCGCCCAGAACGACTGTTGAGATTGCCCAACTCTTCCAATCTTTAAATTGTAACGGGGAAGAGTAGGTGGGGTCCGGTCATAGGGCAGGGGCAACACCCGGACCCGTTCCGAACCCGGAAGTTAAGCCCTGCCCGCACGGCGAGTAGTGGGGTGGGAAACCACCCGCGAAAGCCGTGTGCTGGACCCCCTTTCGCGCCAGATCGCGCAAGTTTTCATTGGGTAATGTCAAGTTGGCATTACCTTCCATCCTCCTGCCTTCCTGAAGATATCATGTGGTTCTGCAATTGCAGTTCAAAAGATAACAGGTCTGACCGTTAACCTTCAGGACAGTCTCGTCTATAGCTACAAGCCTCCTAACCCTTCTGGAAGGCCTGAAGAGGGAAGTGAACCTGTGAACCCATATCCTTATCTCTCTGAGAGATCCCTTAAGCTTAGACCCGCTGTGAAGAGAAAGACAGAATAGATCCTCTCGGGGGGAGAGTACCTGTGGAATCGAAAGAGATTGGAGAAAGAGTCCAGTACGACATCGATGACGTGCATCATGACCAGAGACCATCCCAAAAAGGCCTTAAGTAAAAAGTAAAACTTGTCAGTAGGGCTCTTGCTATGTGCTTTGAAGATTACATGAAGGATGTGATATAGAGATTTTGATGTGTAGAGATTATTGATGAGGACAGACATCTGACCTTTTGAAGAGTGGTCAAAGATGCTTGCATTGAATTAGAACGGAAAATCCAGTATCACAAACTAAAACGAGGTATAAGCCTGAGTTTGATCTGGCGTTACAAAGAGATCGACCATTTAGTCAGACGTGACGTATTGTTTGAGCAGCTCCCATGCCTCGGCTGTGTCAACCCTGAAGGCGAAGGCCGTTCCCATGCAGTTCTGGTTGAGGACGAAGGAGTTGACGGCGACGATGACCTCACCGTAAGGACCTTTGTGTATGACTGGGCCTCCAGAGTCACCGAAGCAGACGCCTCCAGGCCCTGTGCCCTGACCAGGGTTGCTCGTGAACTGGATGTTGTATCCGTCATTAAGCGCGTTTCTGAGGTCGACCAGCATGACCTCAGCGACGTAACGCGTCCTCTCAGCCAAGATGTGCGGCCTGACCATCTGGAGCCCGTAGCCGACGACCGTGAACTTGACGTTCTTCAGACCCCTCCTCACAGCCAGTTCGTCCAGGTAGTTCATCGGAGCCAGCTTGCCGTACTTTGGCATGCTAACCGGTTCGTCGAGAACGACCACGCCGACGTCATGCGTGTTCGGTATCGTGAGGTAGCCGGTCCACTCGGGGTGGGCATGTGGTGTGCCCCAGTGCCCTCCTGCACAAGGATACCCGGTGAAATCGCCGAGACAGGACATCCCGGGTTGCCAGCTGGGATCTCTTGGTATCGGCCCCACATCGAACCATACCTGTGCCCTTGCGGGAGCAAGCCCGAGCTCCGGATCGTAGCCAGTACAGTGTCCTGCTGTCAGGAAAACCCTTTCGGAAATCAGGGCACCGGAGCAGCGCCAAAGGGGCACCAGGTCCTCATCGTAGAACAAGACGAGCCCGACGTACGGGTAGCTGTTCTCTTGATCTACGGTGCCGAACATCACGGCGCTGGCCGTGCTGGACAGGAGCGGTGTGGCGACGAGGAACGCCGAAACCAGAAGGAGAACGGACTTTCTCACGGAATCCGTCGCGTCGGTTACGGGATTTAAGTCTTAACTGTCTACGCTTTCATATCACTTACACAGCAAGATCCAGCAGCCCTTTCAAGTCCGACTTGATCATCGAGGAACTCCCCATCTAGCCCGTTGCCCGCGATCCCCAACCTCCGCCTCCAGGCGTCTCGATCACGACCTCATCTCCTGGGAAGAGGTCCACGGTGAACTTGCTGGGCATCTCCTCGACGCGGCCGTCGGATCTGACGATGGTGACCCTCCCCGGCTTGCCGCTCCCTCCACCCTGAAGGCCCCATGGGCCCCTCCTGAAGCGGTCGGAAAGCACCGAGATCCTGCAGGGTTGGAGGACCTTGAAGGCCCTCACGATCCCGTCGCCTCCCCTGTAGAGGCCCGCGCCGCCGCTTCCTTCCCTGATCCTGTACGCCGTGAAGAGGAGCGGGTAGGTCCTCTCGGCCACCTCCACCGGCGTGTTGAGGGTGTTGGTCATGTTGACGTGAACGCCTGAGACGCCGTCCTTCCCCGGCCTGCCCCCTGTCCCCCCTCCTATCGTCTCGTAGTAGGCCCAGTAGGTGCCGTCGGGGAGCCTCCCTCCCATCATCACGTTCATCATCGTCCCAGAGCCGGCGGCCGGTGTCCGCTCCGGCATCGACTTGGAGAGCGCGAGGAAGACGGTATCGGCGACCCTCTGGGAGGTCTCGAGGTTGCCGCCTGATACGGGAGCAGGCCTCCTGGGGTTCACGATGGTTCCCTCTGGCGCATGCACCTCTATCGTCGAGTAGAAGCCCTCGTTTACTGGCACGTCCCTCCTGAAGAGGCTCCTGACGGCGAAGACCGTGGCCGAGTAGGTGACTCCGTAGACCGCGTTCAGAGGGTACTCGACCTGAGGGGATGTGCCGGTGAAGTCCGCCAGGACCCTTCCTCCTCCCACCTCAAGCCTCACGCGGACCGTCAGGTCCCTGTCGGGCATCTCGAGGTAGTCCTCGGCCTCGAAGGTCCCTTCCCTCCAGCCCGAGATCTCTGAAGTGGCGACGCTCCTCGAATACTCTATCGCCGTCTCCCACGCCCCACTCACCTCCTCCACTCCGTACTTCTCCATCAGCTCCCTGACCCTCCTGGCACCCACCTTGTTGGCGGCCACCTGGGCCACTATGTCGCCTAACGTGACGTCGGGCGTCTTGAAGTTGGAGGTCATGAGCTTTACCAGCTCACGGTCGATCTGTCCGGACTTCACGAGCTTCACCGGCGGGATTATCAGGCCCTCCTCGTAGACGGTCCTCGCGTTGGGGTTGATGCTCCCCGGCATAGGCCCGCCCACGTCCACGAGGTGAGCCTTGTTGATCACGTAGGCAACCGCTTCACCGTTCATCACCACAGGTGCCATCACGGCCAGGTCGTTCAGGTGGGTGCCTGAGATGTAGGGGTCGTTGAAGGCCAGCATCTCGCCCTCTCCCAGCTCCATTCCTTCCTTCTCGAGCAACCTCACGGCGTTCAGCGCGCAGACCCTGAAGGAACCCAGGTGGACGGGGATGTGCTCGGCCTGGGCGACGATCCTCCCCTCCCTGTCGAGGACGGCGCAACTGTGGTCCACCCTCTCCTTGATGTTGGGCGAAAAGGCCGACCTCTTCAGCGCCACTCCCATCTCCTCAGCTATGAAGACCGTAGCCTTGTGGACCAGCTCCCACGAGACCAACCCGACCGCTGAGAGCACCGCCACTTAATTGGCATGTGCTCCTGGACGACTGCCTCCCGTCCTCAGTTGCTCGAGCATGGTCGTGAAACGGCTAAAATAATGGGGTTGCGCATGGAGCGGTACGGATTGAGGGAGGACGCGTTATTGGCCGCGTCGGGCCTGAGCAAGAGCTTCGGGAGGTTGCAAGCCGTCCACGACGTCTCGTTCGAGCTGGGGCGCGGCGAGGTTTTGGGGCTGATAGGCCCCAACGGAGCTGGAAAGACAACACTGCTCAACCTTCTCTCGGGTTTCTACGTTCCTGACAGGGGCGAGTTCTATGTGAACGGCAGGAAGGCTAACGGGTTGCCTCCTTACGAAATAGCCAGGCTAGGAGTCGCGCGTACCTTTCAGGTGCCCAGGCTCTTCTACAACCTCACCGTCGAGCAGAACGTAAGGGCAGCGCTTCTCAGCTCGCCGAGATCGACGCGGAAAGACGTTGCCAAAGCCCTAGAGCTCGTGGGACTTAACGGTCACAGGGAGAAGCTCGCCAAGGAACTTTCTGGTGGCCAGCAGAAACTCCTCGAGCTGGCGATGGCGTGGGTGATGGACCCGCGCATCTATCTGCTCGACGAGCCGTTTGCCGGCGTCCACCCGGTTATGAGGGAGAGGATCGTCGGTGTGATCAGGTCGGAGCTGGAGGAGGAGAAGAGCTTCGTCGTTATCAGCCACGAGATCACGACGCTCATGCAGATCTCAAGAAGGGTGATCGTGATGTCGATGGGCCGCGTTGTGGCTGAGGGGCCGCCTGAGGAGGTCTCCTCTAACAGGGAGGTCATCGAGGTTTACCTCGGGGAGGAGGTGTGAGGGAGTGAGGCTCGAGGTCATCGACCTCGTCTCCGGTTACGGTGACGTGCCGGTTCTGAACGGCGTCAGCCTATCCGCGGAGCCGGGAAAGGTGACCTCGGTCTTCGGTCCCAACGGAGCCGGAAAGAGCACGCTCCTGAAGACGATCTTCGGGGTCCTGAGGCCCAAATCGGGAAGGGTGTTGCTCGACGGAGAAGAGGTCACAGGCTCGAAGCCAGAGGAGATGCTGAGGAGGGGTGTGAGCTACATCCCTCAGGAGAGGAGCATATTCCCAGATCTGACCGTGGAGGAGAACCTCAAGCTGACGGCTTGGATCGTCAGGAAGGACAGGAAAGCGGTTTCGCGTGGGCTCCAGCGTGTCTACGAGCTCTTCCCTGCACTGAAGGAGAACCGCGACAGGAAGGCCATCCTTCTCAGCGGCGGCCAGCAGAGGATGCTGGAGATAGCCAGGTTCCTGGTGTTGAACTCGAAGGTGATACTTCTGGACGAGCCTTCAGCAGGGCTATCGCCGCTCATCTACTCGGAGGTCCTCGATGTGGTGGATAGGCTGAAGGAGGAAGGACTCACGGTGTTGCTGGTGGACCAGAACATACGGAGCACCCTCAGGATCACCGACCAGGTCTACATACTGGAGGGCGGCAAGGTGACGTTCAGCGGCACCAAGAGCGAGTTCCACGGCAAGATGGCCGAAATCGTGGCTACCTGGCTGAAGTTCTGAGAGGGATTAGCCTTTCGATCAGCCCTAAGAGACCTGTCGGTCTGAGCAACGCTATCGCTATCAGCAGGATGCCTGCAATGAAGAAGTCCAGTCCTGGGAACCTGCCGAAGAATATCCTCGTGTACTCCATTATTGACTGCACGATAAAACCTCCCAAGACAGGGCCTAGGGTCGTCCCCAAACCTCCTACTACAGCCACTAGGGCTATCTGCACGGAGAGCGGGACTCCCAAGACGACCATGGGCTCGATGTAGAGCACGTAATGGGCGTAAACGGTTCCCGCGATGCTGGTCATCACTGCGCTCAACACGAACGCGAAGATTTTGTGCCTGAGCGTGTTTATCCCCAGAGCAGCGGCCTTCTCTTCGTCTTCCTTTATGCACATAAGCGCCAAACCGAGGTTGGAATTCTTCAGCTTCCAGAAGACCAGCGTACCAGCAATTAGGAGACCCAAGGCTATGTAGTAATAGGCTATCCTATTGGTGTGGAACTGAAGGTCGACGAGCGAGTCCTCCGGTGTTAGCGGTATCGGAAGCCCCCTGGCCCCTCCCAAGACCTCGAGGTTCAAGACGACGTTCCTGAGGATCTCCGCGAAGGCTATCGTCGCGAGGATGAAGAAGTGCCCCCTTATCCCGAAGCGGAACGTCAGGTATCCGATCAGCGCGGCCAGCCCTGCGGACAGTGCGACTCCGGCCCACATGCCGATCCAAGGTGAGACCCTGTAGGTGGTGTAGAGCATGCCTGACGCGTAAGCTCCGATGCCGAAGAAGGCCGCGTTGCCGAAAGAAGGGAGGCCTGTGAGACCGCCAAGTATGTTCCATGCCACACCGAGATAAGAGAAGAGCACTACGTAGATGAGGACGTTCTGATGGTAACGTTCGAGGAACGGCGGGACGACGGCAAGCACCGCCAGGAGAGCGAGCACGACGACCCTCTCGGTCCTCATATCCTGACGGCCCTCCCGAAGATCCCACGTGGTCTGAAAAGCAAGATGAGTATGAATATGATGAGTGCGACTGCCTCCTTGAGCGACGGCATGAGATAGAGGGCTGAGACGCTCTCTGTGATCCCAATCACTATGCCACCCAAGAAGGCGCCCATGACGTTGCCCATCCCTCCCAGGACCACTATTATGAAAGCCTTGAGGATGTAGATCTCGCCTATTGTGGGGTGCATCCAGATCAGCGGCGTGAGCACCAAGCCTGCCACGGCCGCCAGTCCCGTTGAGATGGCGAAGGAGAGCTCGTAAAGCCGCTTCACCGGTATCCCGATGGTTTGCGCGGCGAAGCGGTTCTGTCCTATCGCTCTGATGGCCGTACCCAGATACGTCCTGGTGAGGAAAAGGTGGAGGCCGAGGATCGTGAGGACGCTCACGACGGCCGCAAGGAGCAGTCCCACGCTCACCCTGACGTAGCCGAACTCCAGGACCCTCTCGAGCTCAGCAACCCTGATCGAGTAGTAATTCGGTCCAAAGGTCAGCATGATGCCGTGCTGCATCACGAGAAGGAGCCCGAAGGTCACGAAGGACTGGATCAGTATCGGTGCGTCCAGCGTCCTGCTGATGATGTACCTCTGGACCAGGAAGCCGGCCAGCATGATTAACGGCACCGCTATGGGTAGAGCAAGGAACGGGTTAGCTCCAATTAACACGTTCATCACGAGGGCGATGTACATGCTCAGCATCAGGAACTCTCCGTGTGCGAAGTTGATGACGTGCACTACACCATAGATCAGGTTCAGGCCCACAGCCACCAATCCGTAAACCGCTCCGATGAGGACTCCGGAGGTCAGCGCCTGCATGAGCGGGCCTAGATCGGTCATGCGTCCTCACCGTTTGACCAGGATCAATATAAACGGGAATAAGAAAAGAGGAGGGGTCGGATCGGTCGTTAACTCTTCCATCCGGGGAATGGCACTCCCTTTACCTCGACGGTGGCGACGTTCCAAGGCCAAACGGTCCTGTAAACTCCTCCCTGGAGCTGAACCACCAGCCCTCCGGCCAATATGTTCTGTCCCTTCTCGTCGAACTTGATCCCCTTCCACGGCATCGGTACCTTCTCCTCGGGCCAGTTGGTCTCCCTCAGTGCCTTCCTTATGCTCTCAGGGTCGATGGACCCGGCCCTCTCGAGGACGTCAACGACCAACAACGCAGCGGTGTAGGCCCTTGCGATCGTCCCGTCCATGTCCTTCCCGTATTTCGCCTTGAACTTCTCGTTGGCCTCTTTGATCGCAGGCTTCACGGTCGCCAAGTCACTGTTGAACACCTCCCTGCTGAAGAAGTACTCAGAGTCAGCCCCTACGGCCTTCAGGTAGTCCGAGTGTATGTGGCCGGCGTCGTTCGCTATGATGACCTTGGGCCTCACGTTCAATTCTTTCATCTTCCTCGTGAACTGGATCGCGTCGGTGAGGTAGGACGCGAAGAGCACCACGTCGGCGTTGGCTGCCCTGATCTTCTCCACCTCCGGCGTCAGGTCAGGGCTCCTAGCAGTGTACTGAAGGTCGAGTATGACTTCGAAGCCGTACTTCGCGGCGTTCTCCTTCACGATCCGACCTGTGTCCTGTCCGAACAGCGTGTTCTCGTAGACCACAGCCAAAGTCCTGAGGTTCAGCCCTTTCTTTTCGTTCAGGTCCCTGAGGAACTCGAGCATCCCCGTAACCAGAATGCCGTCATGGGGCGTCACCCTGAAGAACCATTTCAGTCCCCTTTCGGTGAGCAGCGGCGACGTAGAGTCAGGATTGACGAATGGGATGCCGTACCGTTCGGCCACCGCGCTCGCGGTCTCAGTGACGGCGCTTTGGTACGCTCCCATCACCAACGCGACCTTCTCCACCGTGATCAGCCGCTCCGTCTCGTCGGCTCCTACCCTGGGATCGCCCTTCGTGTCGCCAAGCACGATCTCGAGCTTAGCTCCTCCGAGCGACTTGATGCCTCCCTTAGCGTTGACCTCGTCGAAGACCAGCTTTATGGCATTGACCTGGTCCTGCCCTATCGGCGCCAGCGAGCCGGTCAAAGGATAGACGACACCGATCTTGACCACCTCGACCCTCGGCCTCTGGGGCGTCAGGACCGTCAGAGCAGCCACAGCGAGCGCCGCTACTACAACGACGGCGACAATAGCGACAACTAGGTTCCGCTTCACGGTCAAAAAGCTTTCAGTTGGCGGTATATGTATTTTGTCTTTCGTTTTTATGTGTTCATGCGGGACTCGTCAGGGTCGGCATAACTTTCCATTGGTTAATGCATAATTACGCCTTCGAATGTCACCACCTCGTGAGATATGGAGGTCTGAGGTTGGGACTGATAGTGCCTTCCTCCAACACCACGATGGAGCCGGAGCTGACGAGGGCCCTCCCCGACTGGATCACGGTCCACACCAGCAGGATCAGGCTTGTCGACGTCGACGAGAGGTCCCTTGTCGCGATGGAGGAAGGGGTTGAGAGGGCAGCCCTTGAGCTCGCCGATGCCGAGGTCGACCTCATCCTGTTCGGATGCACCACAGGTAGCTTGATCGGTGGCAAGGGATACGATCTGATGATCGCCGATAGGATAACGTCCGTCACCGGGATCAGGGCTTTGACCACATCGACGGCTGTCCTGAGGGCTCTGGAGGCCGTGAATGCGCGCAAGATCAGCGTGGCCACGCCATACATCGACAGCGTGAACGAGGCCGAGCGGAGGTTCCTGGAGGAGAACGGTTTCGAGGTCCTGAGGATAAGGGGCCTCGGCATCCTGAGGAACACAGAGATAGGTCGGGTCCCACCGGAGCGCGTCGTGGAGCTGGCCAAGCAGGCCTATGTCCCGGGTTCCGATGCGCTCTTCATCAGCTGCACCAACCTGAAGACCTTCACCGTCATAGGACGTCTCGAATCGGAGCTGGGGAAGCCTGTCGTGACCAGCAACCAGGCCTCCCTGTGGGCCGCGTTGAGGGCGCTCGGGACGGACGTCCGGCTCGGCGGGCTCGGAAAGTTGTTGGAGGACCTCTGATCAAGACCTCTCGAGGATCAGGGACGCCTTGGGCCCGACCGATACGGTCCAACCGTCAGGGACGACGGTGGTCGAGTTGTACTCGTCGATCAGCGCCGGACCCTCTGCCCTGAAGCCCCTCGGAAGACGGTCCCTCCTGTAGACCGGCGTATCGGCCCACTCGTCCCTCATCAAGGTCCTCCTAACGGAGATTGGTTCGGTGGATCCGGATGCTGGGGCCTCCGGAAGGACGGGTTTGCGCCTGACCGAGACGGCCATCGCCCTGACCGTCACGACCTCTATCTCACGGTCGAGCTTCACGCCGTAGACAGTCTGGTGCTTCTCCTCGAAGGCCACCCTCACGTCCTCCAGCGTGCAGGGCCTGGGCACCTGGACGGTGAGCTCCCATCCCTGTCCCCTGTACCGGACGTCGGCCATCCTGACGAAGAAGTCCACCTTTCCCAGCTTGCCGGCCAGCCCCTCCTCGAGCCTCCTGAAGGTCCCCTCTAGGTCGGTGGGGAAAGAGGCCCTCGCCTCGAGCCTCCAGTCGGCCATCAGCAGTCCGAGAGCGCTGAAGACGCCGGGATGCGGAGGGACGACCACCTTCCGTATGCCGAGCTCCTCGGCCACGAACGGAGCGAACTGGGGGCCTGCGCCGCCGAAGGCGAAGAGGGCGAACTCCGAAGGGTCGAGCCCCCTCTCGACGGTCACCAGCCTTATCGACCTGGCAGCCTCGAGGTGAGCGATCCTCAGGGCCTCCCTCGCGACGCCGTAAGGGTCACCCATCCTCCTGAAGGCCTCCTCCACAGGGGCCTTGAGGAGCGGCATCTCGCCGCCGAGCAGACGGTCCGGCAACAGCCCTAACAGCAGGTTGGCGTCGGTCACCGTCGGGACCTTTCCTCCCCTTCCGTAACATATCGGCCCAGGATCGGCACCCGCACCCATCGGGCCCACCTTCAGCGCACCGAACTCGTCCAGCTCGATCATCGTCCCGCCTCCAGCAGAGACCTCAGCGAGGTCGATGAAGGTCGACCTGACAGGGTACCCCGAGCCTTTGACGATCCTGCCGTGATGGGCCTCCCCTCCTACCTCGTACTCGCCGGTCAGCTCGATCTCGTAGTTGACAACGGACCCGGCCTTGGCAGTCGTTCCGCCTACGTCGAAGCTGATCACCTTCGGCTCCCCGATCAGCTTGGCGAACTCGCTGGCGGCCACCACACCGGCTGCCGGACCGCTCTCAATCATGTGGATCGGCCTCCTCCTCACCTCGTCGGTGTCCACGAGGCCGCCCGCGCTGGACATCACGTAGACCTCGCAACCGTCTCCCAACCCCTCCACCAGCCTCGAGACGTAGGTGGAGACGATCGGCATCAGGAGCGCGTTCACAACCGCAGTCGAGAACCTCTCGTACTCCCTGGGCTCAGGGGCGACTTCATGTGACGCTACGACGAACTCGAACTCCTCCGAGAGGACCCTCTTCGCGACCTCCTCGTTGTGGGGGTTGGCGCTGGAGTTCAGGAACGTAACGGCCACAGCGACGACGCCTTTGCGCTTGAGAAACTCCGCTGCCCTCCTCACGTCCTCGACGCTCACCTCTTTCAGCACCTCACCTCGCGCATCGACCCTCTCGTCGACCTCGACCCTCAGCTCCCTCGGGACCAAGGGCCTGGGCTTCTCGAAGAAGAGGTCGTAGAGCTTGGGCCTGTTCTGCCTGCCGATCTCGATGACGTCCCTGAACCCTCGTGTAACCACCATCCCCACAGTAGGGACATCCAAGTGTACCTGCCCCCTCAGCGCGTTGGTCGCGATGGTGGAGGCGTGTAGCAGCTCCCTCACAGCACCGGCCCTCCTGACGCCCTCGATGACGGTCCTCTCAGGTGCCCTGACGTCGGTGAGGAGCTTGAACTGAACCACGTTGCCTTGCTCGTCTATCCGCACGAAGTCGGTGAAGGTCCCTCCTATGTCGACGGCTATTGTAGACATCGGTCCTCGACTCCCTCGCACCGATCCGCCCTCCTAATTAACGCCATGACACCGCTGCATGCGACCCTGAAGGTGGGATAGGAGGGGTTCGTGGAGCTCCACATGCAACTCGGATGGACGTCCTTCAAGAGACGAGGGCGTGCGAAGAGCTGAGGATAAGTCCGCCGTGAAATCTTAAAAATCATAAAGGAGAACCCGTCGAGCGACGGGTCTTGGAGCTGCTGATCAGGGACATGGTCAGAGCTTGCATAGTCTCGAGGATGATCGGAGGAGAAGACGCGATGAAGGCCGGCTTCGGGATGCTCCACCGGGAGGTGGTGGCGTGTCATGTCAGCCTCGCTCAGCTCATGCTCTCCACGAGCTGGGTGGCCCAGAGGGCCCTGGAGATCGTCGAGAGGCACAGGGTGAGGAGGAAGGTGAAGGAGTTCGACGGAGTAGGTGGTGTGGACCGGGCTCTCAGCTCCCTGGTCTCGCCGTTTACCCTCCTGATGGCGGCCTCTGCCACATCAGGTGGGATGTGGGCACTGGTCAGGTACTCCGGCACCTACGCATCGAGGCTGTTGGAGCTCGTCCGCGAGCTGGAGGAAGACGACGAGCTCGTCAGCACCGTAGGTCGGCTGGTCGAGCACGCCGCGCTGGCCAGCACCTTTGAGGAGAGGGGCAGGACGCTGATGCGCGATGTCCCCGAGGGCGAGGACGAGAGGTGGGTAAGCGAGAAGCAGGAGGCCGTCTACAACCTCCTCAGCACATCGGTAACGAGGCTCAGGACGAGGCTCGAGGAGTCAGGGGTCTCGAGGGAGGAGACCGCTGCGGCCGAGGAGCTGTGGGAGCTGGCGCTCCTCACGACGGGACCCACTCAGCCGATAGTGGAGGCCGCCCTCAGCGTGCTCACCGACACGATAGGGAAGGTCAGCTTTAGGGGTGACATCGAGGAGCCGACCGAGCACGAGCTGCGGGACCTCGAGAGATCGATGGTGCTGGCGATGGAGGTGGCGCCTGCTGCTGCACTGATGGCCGCGGTCCTCTACAGCCCCGTCGAGGTCTACAAGGTGGAGATGGCAGTGGGAGGGAACGCCATGACCGCGCTGCTGGCCATGCTGGAGGAGGGCAGGGAGGCGCTCGGGAAGCTGAGGGAGGCCGTCGAGAGGGCACCTGAACCGGGAGGGGAGCTCGTCAGGCTCTGGCACCAGGAGCTGATGCTCTGGACTCCCTTCCACGTCGTCATCAGCCACGTGGCCCTGGCAGGCCTGCAGGACGAGTACTGGAAGGAGTTCAGGGAAGGGGTCGAGGAGCTCTACCAGCAGCTCAAGGAGGGCCTCGGTCGGAAACGGAGGCGGACGAAACGTCGCGGCAAGGGGCGCTAGGAATCCCGTGGTGATATTGAGCTCGCATCCGCGTGTCACAATAATTTAGCCGGGCTATCGACATGGGGAGGAGTCCTCATGAAGGTAAGGGCGAGGAGGGGGACGCTGAGCGTCATAGCGAACAGGAGGAGCATCAGGTTCTTCTCCGATACGCCGGTACCGGACGAGGTCGTGGAGGTCCTCATCGATGCAGGCCAGAGGGCTCCCTGCGTCTTCCAGTCCTACACAGTCATCAGGATCACGGACCAATCGCTGAGGAGCAGGATCAGGGAGATAGCGGAGGACGATCCGGCCCTCTCGGCACCGGTCTGGCTCCTCCTCTGCCTCGACCTGAGGAGGACCTCGAGGCTACTCAGCCTGATAAACGAGAGGAACGTGCTGAGGACCGAGAGGCATCCGATCGAGACGGTGGAGATGCTGACGGAGCTGGCGATGTTCGCGGAGAACGTGATCATAGCGTCCGAGGCGATGGGGCTCGGTAGCGTTCTGCTCGACTGGCCGCTGAGGGAGCCGGAGGAGTTCTCGAGGCTCCTGAAGCTTCCGGAGGGCGTGGTGCCGATCTACCTCCTCTGCATAGGACAGCCAAGGGAGAGCCCGCCCCTGAGGCCCAGGTTCCCGAGGCATCTGGTCTACAGCGTCGACCGTTACAGGGAGGCGAGCGACGAGGAGCTCCTGAATTACCTCCGAGATGCCGACGTGGCCCTCAGATCCGAGGGGTACCTGAAGAAGTATGCAGACCTCGACGTGAGCCTCGCCGAGTACCTCTCGATGAAGGTGGCGGCGACGAAGGAGCAGGAGAGGGCAGAGGCAGAGGTCCAGAAGTTCCTGAGGAGGGCAGGCCTTACCATCTGATCGGCCGGCTGAAAACCTATCACAAAGGACTTCTGAAGATCTGGCGTTGGGAGCGCTCTCCGAGCTGATGCCCAGGTACATCGAGATCGTTGAGGAGTCGATGCGGAGGCTCCTTCCGATGCGGATGGACAAGGGCTATCTGAGGGAGCTGACGGGCCTTGACGGTTTCGACGTCGAAGCCCTCAACGCTGCCATCTCGGTCCCCGCCTGGGACCTGCTGGGAAGGGGAGGGAAGAGGTGGAGGCCTGTGATGACGATGATGGTTTACGAGGCCCTCGGAGGGAGGGCGGAGGAGATAGCGGATTTGGCAGCTGTGACGGAGCTGATCCACAACGGAACGTTGGCCGTGGACGACGTCGAGGACCGCAGCGAGCTGAGGAGGGGAAGGCCCTGTGTTCACATCCTTTACGGAGAGGACATAGCGATCAACATGGGCAACACCCTCTACTACCTGCCTCTCTTGGCAGCGATCAGGAGGGGCTCGGTCCCGGAGCGGCTGACGGGCAGAATTCTCACGGTCTACTTGGAGGAGATGACGAACCTCAGCTTGGGCCAGTCCCTGGACATCGCCTGGCACAGGTCGCTCTCCGAGGACGTCGACGAGGAGCGGTACATGACGATGTGCAAGCTCAAGACCGGATCGCTCGTCAGGATGGGCGTCAGGTTCGCGTGCGCCCTTCGTGGCGTCGACGAAAGCGTGGAGGAGAGGTTGGTGAGGTTCGGAGACGCGGTCTCGGTGGCGTTCCAGATACAGGACGACGTGCTCAACCTTGTGGGCAGCGAGGCCGAGTACGGCAAGGAGATAGGCGGCGACATCAAGGAGGGCAAGAGGACCTTGATGGTCGTCCACGCGCTGAGGAACCTGCCTGAGGCCAAGGCGAGGAGGCTCCTCGAGATCTTGAGGATGCAGACGTCGGACCAGGACCTGATCCGGGAGGCGATATCGCTGATCGTCGAGGCCGGGTCGATCGAGTACAGCAAGGCCGTCGCGCGGAGGCTGGTCGAGGAAGCCTGGGCTGGGATCGAGGGGCTGCTGCCCGAGTCGAGGCAGAAGGAGGGGCTAAGGGAGCTAGCGGCGTTCCTGGTGGAGCGGAGCAAGTAGCTCAGGAGGTTCTGGTCCTCCGGACCTTCCCGAGCCCGGCCGGCTCGAGGTTGAAGACTATAGTCTTGATCACCATCATCTCCTCGATCGAGTACCCGATCCCCTCCCTCCCCAGGCCCGAGTCCTTCACACCTCCGAACGGGAAGAAGCCGACGCCGTGCCTGGGATAGTCGTTGACGGTCACCTCGCCCACCCTGAGCGCCTTGGCGACCCGCCACATCCTGTAGAAGTTGTTGGTGAAGACCGCCGCGTCGAGCCCGTACCTCGACCTCTCGGCTATCTGGAGGGCGTGCTCCTCGTCCCTGACCCTGACTATCGGGATGACCGGACCGAAGGTCTCCTCCCAGAGTATTTTGGCGCTCTCCGGCACCCTGTCTAGCACCGTCGGCTGGTGATAGGCCCTTTCGCGCCCCCCTCCGTGCAGCAGCACCGAGCCCTTTTCCACCGCGTCCCTTACGAGGCCGTTCACCCGCTCAGCGGCCTGCTCGTTGACGAGCGGCCCCATCTTGGTCGACGGGTCCCTCGGGTCGCCCAGCCTCCACTCGGTTACCTGCTTCATGACCTCCTCCACGAACTCGTCGGCTACCGATTCCTGGACCAGAACGGCGCTCACGGCGTCGCACCTCTGCCCCGCGTTCCTGAAGGCGCCCTCGACGCACTTCGCAGCGCTCAGCTTCAGGTCGGCGTCGTCCAGCACTATCGCGTACGCCTTCCCTCCCAACTCGAGATGAAGCATCTTCCCGACGCCGTGCCTCGCGACCTCCCTTCCCACTTCGGTGCTTCCGGTGAAGGAGACCATGCCGACGTCCCTGTGGGCCGCCAGGAGGCTTCCGAGGTAGCCTGGGCCCGTGACGACGTTCAGGACGCCTTCAGGGAGGCCGGCCAGCTGGAAGGCCCTCGCCATCATCAACATCGAGATGGGGGTGGAGCTGGAGGGCTTGACCGCCACCGAGTTGGCGCCGAGGATCGCTGGTATCACCTTCGCCGATGGGATGAAGAGCGGGTAGTTGAAGGGCCCGATCGCGCCCACAACGCCTACAGGTTCCCTCAACACTATCGCGACCTTCCCCACCGTGTCGGGCGACCAGTCACCGGGTATGTACTCTCCGCTGACCTTCCGCGAGTCCTCCATCGCCAGCCTCAGCCTCTCCGCTACAGCCCTCACCTCTCCCGGCGACTCCGAGATGGCCCTGCCCATCTCGAGCGTTATCGTCATGGCGAAGTCATCGGCGTGGTTCTTGACTATCCGCGCAACTTCCTCCATTATCTCGATCCTGTCTATAGCTGCGAGCGACCTGATCTTCCTCTGGTTCTCCTTCGCGGCCCTCACAGCCCTCTCGAGGTCCGACTCGTTGCAGCGCTGGACCCTCGCGATCACGGAGCCGTCGATGGGCGTCCTCAGGTCGAAGGTCGTTCCTTCTGAGGACCTGGTCCAAGAGCCGTCGATGAAGGTCTTGAACTCCGGGACGCCGTCAGGCCCCTCCTCGTAGATCTCCGAGAATATCCTGCCGAGCTTGATCTCGACGGACCCCATCACATTTCGTTCTCCACCGCATAATTTAGCTGAATCAGGCCGACCGACGCTCGAAGGTCGTTCGCTGCTCGCTTCCTAGGACGATGATGACGGTTATGTCGCCGACGTTCGTCCCTGTAGGGCCCGTGTAGATCAGGCCTCCGACCCTTTTGAAAAACGTATGAGAGTCGTTGTTCTCGAGGTACTCTTCTGGGTTCAGGCCCTTCTCGGCTGCACGTCGGAGCGTATCATCGGTCACCACGGCTCCTGCGGCATCGGTCGGCCCGTCGATCCCGTCCGTCCCCATCGACGCGGCCACGAACCCTTCCACATCCCTGAGGTTTACAGCTAGAGCAAGGGCGAGCTCCTGGTTTCTGCCTCCCACACCGCTGCCCCTGACGGTTACGACCGTCTCCCCACCTGCCACGACGGCTGCAGGAGGTCTGAGTGGAATTCCGGACCTTCTGATGTCCTTGGCGATGGCCGACAGCAAACGGGCCGCTTCACGGGCCTCGCCTGAGAGCATGCTCGTCAACGGGAGGGTTTTGATGCCTCTTCTGCTGAGTGCCGATGCGGCTGCTTTGACGGCGTCCAGGTTGCTGCCCACCACCACGTTGCGGACCTTGCTGAAGCACTGGTCTCCGGGCTTCGGCGTCTCCGGGTAGACGCCTCGCGCGCCGGCCTCCAAATGCCTTAAAACCCTCTCAGGCACGTCGGCCCTCCTCCTCGCTATCACCTTGAGCGCGTCGGCGTACGTCGTGGGATCCGGTGCGGTGGGACCTGATCCTATCACATCTATCCTGTCGCCGACCACGTCGGAGAGTATGAGGGCATAGGTTCTGCACCTGAGTTCTTTCGCGAGCCAGCCGCCCTTGATGGCGCTGAGGTGCTTGCGGACCGTGTTGAGCTCCTCTATCGAGGCTCCAGCCCTCATCAAGGCCTCTGAGGCCGCAGCCACTTCCTCCACTGTCAAATCGCCGGCGGGAACGACGCAGAGCGAAGACGCACCACCGGAGAGGTGGACGAACGCCAGTGACCTCTCGCCGCAGCTTCGAGCGTACTCGAGGACCTTCTGTCCCGCCGTCAGGCTTGACGAGTCGGGTTTGGGGTGCGATGCGTGGATCGTTTCGAGGGGCTGGAGGCTTCCGGGCGGTTCGTAGCCTCGGGGCAACACGGCAACTCCCCTGACTGGCCTCCCCTCAAGGAGTTTGAGCATCTTGGCCGCCATGGAGTACGATGCCTTCCCCACCGCGAGGACGACGAAGTCGTCGAACCTGTCGAGCTTTAGCACTTCACCGTCTACGAAGAGCCTTCTCCCAACCCTCTTGACGTGACGGCCCAGCAGACGGCCCGGCTCAACTGCCTCGAGGACGCGGTCCAACGTGTAAACCAAGTCACCTACGTCCTCCAGCCCCTCGACCCTGATCATCCACAGATAGGGAGGGCTGCTGGCTTTTTTGGAGTTGTTTTGGCGAGTGCGGTCGATTCGTTAGTGGCTCGAGGAAGCACACCGGTGACGGAGTAGCGTGACACAGCTGTCTAGTACCGATTGGAAAAGCGGCGTGCGGTGTGGCAGGTCGAGGGTGACCTTATTACCAGCAGGGATCGCAAGACGACGGAGGATGAGGTTAGGCGAGAACGTGGAGTTGCGGTTTCCTCTGATCATCATCAGGACCAAAAGGGCTTCTGCGGTCTTCGAGGTCCTGGGGAGGAGCAGGTTCGCCGGGGCCTTCGGTTTAGCCTCGGCGATCGCGCTCCCCGTGCTGGCCGGGGTGGCCACGTACTTCCTGTTGACATCGCTGACGCTGATGCTGACGAGGCCCGAGGTCCAGCAGGTCCAGAGGGAGCTAGGCCCCGCGTCCTACGTCCTGCTCCCAGGGCTGAACCCGTACCTCCCTCTGCTTTACGGATGGCTGGGGATAGTCGTCGCCCTGATCGTCCACGAGGGGGCCCACGGCGTGGTGGCGAGGCGCTACAACTACACCGTCAGGTCCAGCGGCATCGTCCTCTTCCTCGGCATCCCGATAGGCGCCTTCGTCGAGACGGACGAGAACGAGATCAAGACCGGGAGGTTCTCCGAGGTCGTCAAGATCCTCTCCTCGGGGCCTGCCAGCAACGCGGCGGTCGCAGTCCTCGCACTCGTCGGCGTCCTATTGGTGACGTCGGGTCTCGTGCCATCGATCCCGTTGGTAGTCGATCGCGTCGTGGAGGGTTATCCGGCTGCGGCGGCAGGGATCGAGCCAGGCGACAGGATCGTATCGGTGAACGGTGTGCCAGTCCACTCGCTCCAAGACCTCCGGTCGTCCTTCTCGGCGGCCGGTATCGGTGGCACGGTCACGGTCGGTGTGGAGAGGGGAGGAAAGGTGCTGGAGTTCCACGTTAAGCTAGCCGACATAGGCAACGGAACTCCGGGGCTGGGCGTGATGTTGAGGGACGCGGATTTGCTGGCGTTCGCCTCGAACACCCTGCAGAGCTTCAAATCGATCGCCTACTCGAGACCGGTGGCCCTTCTGCTGCCCCCGACCCTGGACTTCATCCTGTATCCCTTCTCGGACCGGGAGATCTGCGTCGTGAGGGAGCAGGGCGAGGTCTGCAGGAGCGTCAGCTCGCTCTACACGCACCCCATGCTCGGAGACTCTTACAGGATCGTTTCTTCTCTTCTCTACTGGATCTGGTTCGTCAACTTCAACGTGGCCATCTTCAACGCGCTGCCCATTTACCCGTTGGACGGCGGACAGGCCTTGAGGAAGCTGTTGACGGCCTTCGTCAAAGGAGCGGAGGGACAGAGGATAGCATCGGCGATCACGACGGGTGTCACGCTCTTCTTCGTCTCCGTCATCATCTCGATCATCCTCCTGCCCTACCTGAGCCTGAGATGAGTTAAGGCCCATGGGCCTCGTGGTCCTGAGGGCCACCAACCTGAGGGGCGCACGGACCGCCGCCTTCAGGATTGCCCTCCTCCAGCCGTCTGTGCTCTTCCTAGAGCTGCCCGAGTCCGCGGAGGGGCCCGTGAACGAGTTCCTGATGTACGGTGACAGAGAGATATTAGACTCGCATCCGTCAGAGTTAGTGAGGGTCTCAACAAGACCACACATCAGGTTCCTCTCGGAGCTGAGGGGACACGGGTACATGGGCGAGGTGAGGTGCGTTGTGGACGACGGTTCCATGGAGCGGGAGATGGAGGTCGCTTCCGAGGCCTCAAGGCTGACGCTCAGGTACATGCTGACGGGAAGGGTGGAGCTGGAACGGTGGAGGGGCCTTCTGAGGAGGGCCGTGGACGTAGAGCCGAGCGATACGGTGATGCGTTTGCTCGAAGCCGTAGCAGATGTTGGGGAGCCGTGGGCGGCCGTGCTCGAAGTCTGGCGGATGAGGAGCCTGAGGCCCCTAAAGGAGGCCGGTGTGGCGGAGTTGGTCGTCTGCGGCCTCCCGGCGTGCCGCTCCCCGCTCGACGAGATGGTCTTGCTCGAGAGGCTCCGAAAGCTCACCGACGAGAGGTTGAGGGCGCTGGTCGAGGAGCACGCGGAGTTCGTCAGGACAGTCCAGGTCTCGCCGGACCTCGAGACGGCCTACGAGGTCTGGACCGAGAGGTGCCTCGGCAGGTGGTTCGGGCTTTGAGCCTCATCGGTCTATCCCGAGAGTCTTCCTCAACCTCTTCAGGCGCTCGAGGTGCTGGGCCACCACATCCTCCCTCCCGACAGGCAAGCTGAGGCCGTGCATCCTCAGCACCTCCTCCTTAACCTCCACCCACTCCCTCGCCAGCTCCTCCAGCTCCTCCTCCCTCAGCCCCGGCTCGAGCATCCTGGCCGATATCCTCCTGAACCTCTCCTGCGGGTCCTCGCTCATGGCAGGAGCCTCTCGGGCGCCCTCGGGAATAGCGCGGCCTCTCTGATGTTCTCGAGGCCGAGGAGGGCCATCGTCAGGCGCTCGATGCCGATGTTGAAGCCTCCGTGGGGTGGCGCGCCGTACCTGAAGAACTCGGTGAACCAGCTGACGCTCTCGAGGCTCATGCCCTTCAACCTGACCTGCTCGACGATCTTCTCGTACCTGTGCTCCCTCTGCCCTCCGGAGCTCAGCTCAAGCCCCCTGTAGATCAGGTCGACGCTCCTGGCCCAGAACGGGTCCTCGTCGACGCGCATCACGTAGAAGGGCTTGACGTCGAAGGGGAACCTGTTGACGAAGAAGGCCTCGGCCCCGTACTTCTCCCTCACGTACTCGGCCAGCATCCGCTCGGCCTGTCTGTCCAGGTCCTCACCGTAAGGTATCTCCTTGCCCATCTCGGCCAGTATCCTGTAGATCTCGGGGAACCTGAGTTCCGGGAAAGGCCTCTTGGGGAGATCCACCTCAACCCCCAGCAGCTCCAGCTCCCTCGCGTTCTCCTCGAGGACCCTCTTGATGCCCGCGACCAGAAGTTCCTCCTCCAGCCTCATCACGTCCTGCTCGTCGGAGATGTAAGAGAACTCGACGGCACATCCCCTGTGCTCGCAAAGGTGCCTCGGCGTGTGGCTCGGCTCAGCCCTCCAGCTCGGCCCCAGGTCGTAGATCCTCTCGAAGCCAGCGACCATCAGGAGCTGCCTGTGGAGCTGCGGGTCCTGCCTGAGGTAGGCCTTTCTGCCGAAGTAGTCTATCTCGAACATCTCGGCCCCGCTCTCTGACGGAGCGCCTATGATGCAGGGCGTGAAGACCTGGACGAACCCTCGGGAATCGAGGTACTCGGTCATCCCCTTCACCAGCGAGTGCTGTATCCTGAAGATCGCGAAGTTCCTCGGGCTCCTCAGGTCGATGGGCCTGTAGTCCAACCTCGTATCCAGCTGCGTCTGGACGGTTCCGGTCACGTCTATCGGGAGCCTCTCCGCCCTAGAGAGGACCTCTATCGAGCTCGGTATCAGCTCCATTCCCACCTTAGCTCCCCTCTTCTCCGGGACCCTTCCAGTTGCGGCGATGACGTCATGGGTGTTCAGCGACCTCGCCAGCCGTATGAGGGACTCGTCGACCTGACCGCTCTTCAGCGTGAGCTGCGCTATGCCCGACCTGTCCCTGACCCAGACGAAGACTACCCTTCCGACCTCCTTGACGTTCTCTACGAAGCCTGCTATCCTGACCTCGACTCCGGGCTCTTCCGGTATCTCGGCTATCTCGTGGGTCCTGAGCAACCCTCCCACCTTGATCAAAGACCTGCGGTTACATCAAAAATCTTGTCGCGGAGAGGCGGCGTACCGGAGAGGTTATCTGGCGGCCTGACCACCGACGACCTGGCCGAGCTCTTGGGCGGCCTCCTTCGGCGTCCAGCCCTCGTGGACGATCCTCCGCAGGGCCCTTATCATGCCGACGGGGTTCGACGACTGGAAGACGTTCCGGCCGAAGTCCACTCCAGCCGCACCAGCAGAGACCGCGTCGTAGGCCAGCTGAAGGGCGTCCAACTCCGACTCGAGTTTCGGACCTCCCGCGATCACCAAGGGCACCGGAGCCGCGTCGACCACCTTCTCGAACTCGGGCGTGTAGTACGTCTTGATGAAGTGGGCTCCGAGCTCCGCAGCAACCCTGCACGCGAGGGCTATGTACCTCGTCTCCCTCTTCTCGAGCTCCCTGCCGACCGCTGTCACAGCGAGTATCGGTATCCCGTAATCTTCGCCTAGGTCGACGAGCTTCGCAAGGGCCTTCAGCGTCTGGTGCTCGTACTGTGTCCCGACGTAGATGGAGAAGGCGAGGGCAGCCGCGTTCAGCCTTATCGCGTCCCTGACCGAGGTCACTATGTCCTCGTTCCCCAGCGCAGGTCCTGCTATCGTGTTGCCGCCGGAGACCCTCAGAACTATCGCCACGTCCACCGTCGGGTCCACCGAGGTCCTCAGCACGCCCCTGGTCAGCATCAGCGCGTCGGCGTAGGGCAGCAGGGGCGTTATCGTCCTCCTCGGGTTCTCAAGTCCCTTTATAGGCCCGAGGAAGTAGCCGTGGTCGACGGCCAGCATGACGGTCCTTTTGGTCTTCGGCTTGATGATCCGGGCGAGCCTGTTCTGGAGACCCCAGCTCACACCTCCAGAGGTCATGCCCCCGTGAAAAACGTTTAGCTGCAGGGTCGGGAGGCTCTGGGAGGGAGTGGAGGAGAGGTCGTTCGCGGAGTTCGTGGAGCTCTGCCAACTCCTCGAGCTGACGGCCAGCAGGTCCTCGAAGGTCAAGGCGGTGGCATCTTTCCTCTCGAAGCTCAGCCCTGAGGAGGCGAGGGCCTTCGCTTACCTTCTGGTCGGCAGGAAGTCGGGCGAGAGGGGAAGACCGATCAACGTGGGCTGGTCCACGATCCAAAGGGCCCTCTCTATAGCCGAGGGTTCGGCGACGCTCGACCTTTGGGGCAGGAGGCTCGGGCTGCTGGAGGTCTGGAACTCGCTGGAGGGGCTCTCTTCCCTTGAGGGGCCTGGATCTCAGGAGAAGAGGTTGAGGGCCCTCGCCTCGCTCTTCGTGAGGTGCACGCCCGAGGAGCGGGAGTGGCTGGTGAGGATTCTATCGGGCGAGATGAGGCACGGCGTCAACCACGGCGTCTTCCTCGAGGCGATCGCGGCCATGCTCAGGAAGGACGTCGAGGAGGTCAGATACGCGGACATGGTCCACTCGGACATCGGAAAGCTGGCTGAGCTCGCGGTGCGCAACGCGCTCCAGACCCCTGCCGTCGAGCCGATGAAACCCGTGAGGCCGATGCTCGCAGAGACGTGCAGTTCGCCGGCAGAGGCCCTTGCGGAGCACGGAGGTCGATCCATCTTCGAGCCGAAGTACGACGGCATCAGGTTGCAGGTCCACATCCTCGGAGGCGAGGTGAGGCTCTTCACCAGGAGGCTCAGGGACGTTACCTCCAACCTCCCCGACGTCGTCGATTCCGTCAGGAGGGAGATCAGGTGCGAGTCGGCCGTCTTGGACTCGGAGGCGATCGCGATCGGGCCCGACGGCAGGCCGATGCCCTTTCAGGAGACCGTGCGCCGCGTGGGAAGGGAGAGGGAGCTGGAAGAGGTCCTCAAAGAGCTGCCGCTGGTGCTGAGGGTCTTCGACGTCCTCCACCTCAACGGCCGGAGCACCGTCCACCTGCCCTACACCGAGCGTAGGTCCCTCCTGGAGAGCGTCGTCCCCGAACCGATGCTGACGCCGGCGCTGGAGCTCACAGACCCGAGGGATGTCGAGGCGATGATGAGGAGGTCGGTCGATGAGGGTAACGAGGGCCTCCTCGCCAAATCGCCGGGCTCTCCCTACATACCCGGAAGGAGGGGGAAGCACTGGCTGAAGCTGAAGAGGTCTGAAACGATAGACGCCGTCATCGTGGCGGCCGAGTGGGGCCATGGGAGGAGGTCGGGATGGTTGAGCAACTACCACCTAGCCGTTTACGACGATAACTCAGGAAGGTTCGTGACCGTCGGCAAGACCTTCAAGGGCCTCACCGACGAGGAGTTCGAGGCGATGACGAGGAGGCTCCTCTCGATAGCCGTAGAGCAACGTCCGTGGGGCGTGATCGTCAGGCCTGAGGTGGTTGTTGAGGTGGCCTTCGACGAGGTCCAACGGAGCCCGAGGTACGAGGGAGGACTCGCGCTGCGTTTAGCCCGAATCATAAGGATCAGGGACGACAAACCGGTGACCGAGGTCTGCACGCTGAACGAGCTCAGGAACGTTTACGCCCGTCAGATGGAGAGGCGGTCCTATTCGGACCGGTTAGCGCTGTAATCCTCGTTCGAGCTCCTGAAGTTAACTCGAATCATCCGTCGCTCGGTACTCCGATGCATGATAAATTTATGAGAGGGGTGCGTAGGTAGCGAGTGGCGGCCAGCGGCCCCGGTAGTATAGCCCGGTCAAGTATGCCGGCCTCTCGAGCCGGAGACCCGGGTTCAAATCCCGGCCGGGGCAATTGACTGAGGCAACGTGACCCTGTTAAAACAAGCCGTTCAAGACATCGCGAGCTGAAGAGAGAAGATCGAGATGCGGTGCGGTCTCACTGCTTGAAGTAAACCGAGAGGAGCATGTTGATGAAGCCGAGGTTGGGATTCGGCTTAGTTATGGCCACGACGACGTCGCCGCCGTAATGGAGCGCGAACATGTATCTCCTGTCCTCGAGCTCGACGTAGATCTTCCTGTAGTCTCCCAACCTCATCATGTCCAGCACCGAAGTCACGACGCCCGATACGGTCGAGATGGCCGCTGCGAGGAAGTCGGGTCTCAGCGATATGGTGTTCGCGTAAGCTACTGGGGTCCCGTCGGGCTTCACTACCATCAGGACCTCCAGGGCTCCTCGGCTGACCCTGATGACCTCGTCGAGGTAGTTCTTGAGGGTCTCCGGGTCCTGCACGTAGCTGCTCAACCCCTCCTCACCCCCAGCATCGCATGGAGGAACGAAGAGCAGGAGGATATGGCGCGCTTGAGCGAATCTAGGGGGATCTTGCCTGAGGGCCTCACGTAGACGTAAACCTCCCTCTCCGCGAAGGCCTCGAGCTTGGCGACGGCTTCGTTGACGTCGTCCTCCAGAACGACGAGCCTGACGCCCTCGTTGGACATCGAGATGACGGAGTAGGCCTCTGCGAGGAGGGCGGCGACCTTCTCTGGCTCAACCGAACCGACGTAATCGATTACTTGACCTGCCGAGTCGAAGATGACAACCCCCTGCAGACCGTAGTGCCTCGCGAGCTCGTCGAGGGAGCCGAAGGTCAAAGGCTCCTCGGGAGGCGGGGCTTGGGGCTGTTGACCGACTGGTTGGGGAGCGGACGCAGGTAACCCTTCAAAGACCTGAGGCGGTGTAGGGCTGGGCGTCCGGCCCTCTTCGGCCTCCTTTTCGACAGGACGGGCAAGTAGGGGCTCGGTTGCTGGGGTTCTCACCTCAGGCCGAGCCTCGGCCTGCTGGGGCTGAGGGACCTCCCTCACTGTGATCTGTAGCGCCTCCCTCATCAGCTTCACCTCCGAAGCCAGCTTCCTCACAGTCCCGAGGACCTGAAGGGCGAAGATCACTAGGACGGCGGCCACTATCCCGACGGCGACCAACGTCGTCAGCTCCTGAGCGTACAGCATCTCCCTCGGTCACCGGTTAAGTCTCGCGGTATAAAGCGTGATCCCCTCAATTACGCCAATATCTCCTGTGACAGATTCTGAGCATCCGTTGCGGAGGCCTTTGGAGAGCTCAGCCGACCGTGGACCCGGCGAGGGCGATCCTGATCCTAGTCCTGGCCTCCTCGAGCAGGAGCTTCCGCATGTAGCAGAGCTTGCAGACCGGACCAGAGATGTGGTGAACGGTGCAGCTGGCGCAGATGAGCTGGCCGCAGACCACGCACCTCCTCGGAGCGAACCTGTCGGGATGATAGTAGCACTTGAAGGTCAGGCTCTCGCCCAAGGTCTCGAGGAGCGTCATCGCAGGAGGTCCTAGAAACTTGGACTTATCACGGATCGGCATGCTGACTTGAGGTGATTTCAGCGTATCTACTGAGGGATATCGTGAGAATACCACGGTAGCACTTCGCCGGCTCGTGCAGCATCAACCCCTCATTCTGTAGGCCGCTCCAGCCTAGGTCTTCGCCACGGAACCGGAGGGGCCTGTGAGGATGTACCTCCGCCGATCGGAGAGGAGCTTGACGCCGTAAAGCCACCCGGCCATTGCTGGCACTGCACCCCTCACCCTGACCTCGGTCCCCCTGACGTCGATGACCAAGGTGCAAGGCCTCGTGACGTTCCCCTTCCTCTCGAACCAGTGGACCACCATCAGCCTCCCCGGCAGTAGGAAGATGTGGCCCTCGATCACCTCCAGCAGCTCGCCCTTCAGACCCGCATCGTCCTGACCGGCGTCCTTCTGAACGCTCCGACGCAGCCTCATCTCCTCGACCCTATCACGATGACCCTGTCATCACCGGGCCTGGGCGCGCCTCTTCCGTCCCGGTTGCTGGTCAGCACGTACAGCGATCCGTCGGGCCCCTGCCTCACGTCCCTCAGCCTCCCGTAGGTCCCCTGCAGCAATCTGAAGTGCTCGACCGGCCTCATCTCTTCTTCGTCGAACCGCACTACGTGGAGAGCCGTCCCCCTCAAGGCCGCGAAGAGCAGGCATCCTTTCAGCTCGGGGAGGTCGGAGGAGGTGCAGAAGTCGCACCCGGATGGAGCCCAGGTCTCTTCGCCGCTCTCTAGGACCGGGTCGATGTACCTCGGATCGCCGGCCCTCCCTATGACGTGGGGCCAGCCGTAGTTACCTCCCGGAACTATCAGGTTCAGCTCGTCGTGGGCGAAGGCACCGAACTCGCCCGTCGGTCCGTGCTCAGTCGTGAAGAGCCTCTTGTGCTTTGGGCTCCAAGCTATCCCCTGCGGGTTCCTGTGGCCGAGGCTGTAGATCGGAGAGCCAGGGAAGGGATTGTCGCTAGGCACATTTCCGTCAGGCCTGATCCTCAGTATCTTGCCTGCCAGCGAATCGAGCCTCTGGGAGAGCTCCGGCCTCCTCGCGTCGCCGGTCGTGACGTAGACGTTTCCGTCAGGTCCGAGCCTCACCCGACCTCCGTCGTGGACGCTCGCCCCCTCAACAGGTCCCAGCACATCAACGCCGTCTCGCAGCGTCAGGTCATCGTAAACGGTAAGGACGTTCGCGAGGGAACCTCCTCTTATCACCGTCCTGTAGAGCAGGATCCGGGGTCCGGGCCTGAGCAGCTCGCAACCGAGGAGGCCGCCCTCGCCGACGTGCGCAACCTCCACCGTCCCTAGGATCTGGGTCCTGCCCGTGTTCAGGTCGACGAGCCTTACCCTTCCAGGCCTCTCGGCGACCAGCGCCTCGCTTTCAGAGATGAACGCGATCGACCAGGGGATCTCGAGACCGATGACGAGGTCGCGGACCTCGATCGATCCGATGCCTTTCTGCCCCTTTTGTTCTGGGCTCTCCAGGCTCCGCGTCAGAATCAGGAATGCGGCCGCTAATCCTCCGGCTGCGAGGGCAGCTATGAACTCCCTCCGCCTTATCCTCAACTCTCTCCACCCGAAGTGACCGACGGCCCAAAGAAATAATTCTCGCCGAACGACACATCATGAACGTGACGAACTACTGGATCATGGTAGCGAAGGACCACAAGGGAAAGGAGAAGGGGTCCGTGATCCCGGCGCAGGCGGTCATCGAACGCCGGGTTAGATACGGAATCTGGTTCATCAACCCGAGGAACCCGTACGCGAGGAGGCTCGAACCCGGAGACAGGGGGCTGATGCTAGCGCTCGGAAGGGAGGAAAGGCAGTTCTTGGGAGAGCTGACCATCAACAGCAGGCCTCTTCCCGTCGATGCGGCCCTCGAGTCGCTGAAGGAGGGTCTGCCGTCGACGATGTTGACCCACTACCTCAAGATAACAGCCATCCTGTGGCCCAGGCCGAAACCGCTCGAGAGGTTCCTCCACAAGCTGGACTTCGTGAAGGACAGGACCAGGTGGTACTCGTACTTCCAAGGCTCACTCAGGCCGATTTCGGAGACCACGTTCAAGGCGATCGCCTCAGACCCCTGATGGCCTCACCTCGGTGGGACGCTGAGGACCCAGGCCGGCCTCCTGACCGTCACGACCTCACCGCGCACGAGCCTTTCCCGATACGGCGGCACCTCGATGTACCCGTCTGCGAAGGCGATACTCGAGAAAGCGGAGGACTCGCTGGGCATCGGATGGCATAGCGTCCTCTCTCCGTCGCGCTCTAGCCTGACCCAGACCACCTTCCTGAAGTCGACATACCTGGTGAAGGTCAGGTCCTCGGCGAGCTCGGCCTTGACCTCGTAAACCAGCTGCTCTGGGTCGAAGGAGCCCAGACGTCCCAGGATGGGGACGGCCAAGTAGTTGAAGACGTTCACGGTCGAGTGAATCAGCGCGGGGAGCACGACCACCGGCTTGCCGTCCACGACCGCTACCCCTCCGACCCTTCCCGGTTGGAGCTGGAGTCCTTGAGCGAAGAACCAGTTGCCGGACCTGTGGAGGATCGAGGCCACGTCGGTGTCTCCGACGCTCGAACCGCCTATCGTCAGCACCATGTCCGAAGCCCTCAGCGCCTCCTCAAGCGCCCTCGATACCTCACCGACCTCGTCCGGCAGGAGGCCCGCATACCTCGGGACGCACGGAAGGGCCGAGAGGAAGGAGATCACGGTGGGCGCGTGGGTGTTGAGCGTCTTCAGACCCGTAGCCTCCTCCGGGTCGTCGGTGAGCTCGGACCCTATCGAGATGACGGAGACGACCGGCCTCCTGAAGACCTCGACGCGCCTTATGCCCAGCGCCTCCATGAGCGCCGACTTCACAGGCCTCAATACCTCTCCCCTCTTCGCGATCACTTGGCCCTCCTTGACGTCCGAGCCTCTCCGGTCCACGTACTGATGGGGTGTGACGGGGTTCCTGACGACGAGCTCTCCGTCCTCCACCTCGACCTCCTCCTGAGGGACGACCGCATCGGCACCCTCTGGAAGTAAACCTCCGGTGAGGATTCGCCTCGCGTGGCGCGGAGCAAGAGGTGGCCCGGCGACGTTGGGCAGGTTGAGGTGACCGTCTATCTTGAGCCTCACAGGCCTCTCCGGCGAGGCGCCTGCCGTATCCGAGGACCGAACCGCGTATCCGTCCATGTGGGACATGTCGGCTTGAGGTCTGGGAGCCGGTGCGACGACGTCGACGGCCAGCACCCTTCCGACTGCTTCCAGCGGCCTGACCAGCTCGGTCACGCCTATCGGAGAGACCCTCTCGAAGACCTCCCTCAGGACCTCCTCGACCGGGTAGAAACGCTCGATCGCCCTGTGCCTGTGAACCATTCCTTTCCTGATTTCTCGGCCTCGAACTTCAAGAGCATTCCCTTGATCCTCGGATCGGGCGAGTACCCTCCCGGTGATCCGTCAGACCTGACGACCCTGTGACACGGTATCAGGATGGGGATCGGGTTGGCGGAGAGGGCTGCGCCGACTGCCCTCGCGGCCCTCCCAACGCCCACGGCCCTAGCGACCTCGGCATAGGTCTTCGTCTCACCGTAGGGTATCGTTGACGTCACCTCCCAGACCCTCTTCTGGAAAGGCGTCCCCTCAGGCCGGAGAGGCAGATCGAAGGACCTCCTCAAACCCCTGAAGTACTCGTCGAGCTGGACCAGGGCTCTCTCCAAAACCTTCGCATCAGTAGGCAGTGGCGAAACGCCGTCGACCTCAGGCTCGGACAGGATCGAGACCCCGACGACGGCGCCTCCGGAGACTACAACGTGGATCCTTCCTATCCAGGTATCGATGTGCCCCACAGCGGCCCTCTCACGCAGCCTCTCCCTCAACGCCGCCACCGCCAGCCTCGCCGACCTTCAGGCCTGTCCTGCGCATCACCTCCCTGTAGACTTTCTCCGCGATCTCGACCGAGAGGCCCGTGTACTCGAGCGGGTCGGAAGGCATCACTTGATCCGGCCTCAGGCCGTACTTCCTGCAGAGCTCACCTACCGCGTCCCTCAGGCTCAAACCCGACGAGAGCATCGACCTCAGCTCGTCGATCACGTCGAACCCGTGCCTCCTGAACCTCAGCTGCACCGCCTCAGCCAGCACCTCCTCGTGCTTTCGGAGGTCTTCCTCCATAGCCTTCGCGTCGAAGCTAGCCCTCCCCAGGAACCTCCTCAGCTGCCTGACGCCTATGAGAAGGTGCGCGATCCCTACGGCGACGTTCCTCCTCAAGGTCGAGTCGGAGAGGTCCCTTTGGAGGCGTGTGGTCTGAAGGCGGTTGGCGACGAAGCTCAGGAGGTTGGCGGCCAGCTCGAGGTTACCCTCGGCGTTCTCCGCCTCAACCGGGTTCTGCTTCTGGGGCATCGTCGAGGACCCCACCCTCGTCGGCCTCAGCTCCACGTATCCGAGCATCGAGAGCAGCCACAGGTCCCTCGCGAGGTCGGTGAGGGCCATCGAGAGGGAGGCGAGGTGGTGGAGGTAGATCGAGTGCCTGTCGGCAGGCAGGACCTGCTTCGTCACCAGGACTGGTTCCAGGCCCAGAGACCTCAGGAACCTCTCGACGAACCCGAGGGTCCTCTCGCCGAGAAACTCCCTGAGGCCGGCGTAACTCCCTATCGCTCCGCTCAACTTCCCCGGCATCCTGAACCCCCTCAACCATTCGATCCACTCGAGCGTCCTCATCGCGTGATAGGCGAGCTCCCTCCCCAGCGTCGTCGGGACCGCAGGCCTTCCGTGCGTCCTCGCCAGCATCGGCGTCGCCCTCTCCCTCCACGCCACCTCCGCCAGCTCAGCGCAGAACCCCTCGAGCTCTGGAACCAGCACACTCTCGTTCACCGCCTTCAGCGAGAGCGAGAAGGCAGTCGAGTTGACGTCCTCCGAGGTCAGCCCCGCGTGGACCCAGACCGATGACCTGAAGAAGCCTTTGGACCTCAGCCTCGACTTCAGGAACCTGACGATCGCCTCCACGTCGTGCCCCACCTCTGCCTCGATCGACTTCACCTCCTCCGCCTCCTCAGGACCGAAGCCCTCGGCGAGTCCCCTGAGGTAAGTCAAGGCACCGGGCTCTAAATCGACGAACCTCTCCTCGGCGAGGGCCCTGAGGTACTCGACCTCCACGATGACCCTGTACCTGATGTAACCGAACTCGGAGAGGTGGGGCCTGAGGTCCTCGACCAGGTCGGCGTACCTCCCGTCGACGGGCGAGAGCGCCAGGAGCCTCGAGGTCAGCGCTCCAACACCTCTTCTATCGCCGGCCCAATTCCGACGTGGGAGACGGGGACGCCCAGCTCGGACTCGACGAACTCGACGTACCTCCTCGCGTTGGGATGAAGAGCTCCGTAGCCTTCTTTCATCAACCTGGCCCGCTCGGCGTCGTCGATCCTCGGCCATCCCTCGAGCTCCACGTACCTGGGCCTCACGGACTCCAGGGCCTTCAGGTCCTCAGGGAAGCGCGCCGCGTTCTCATAGGAAACGCAGACCTTGACCTTCTCCAGGCCTGAGAGCGTGTCGATCCTCGTCATGAAGACCGAGTCGACGCCGTTCAGCTCGACCGCGTACCTCAGCTGCGGAATGTCGAGCCATCCTATCCTCCTCGGCCTGCCGGTGGTGGCGCCGTACTCTCCGCCCGCCGACCTGATGCGCTCAGCGACCTCTCCGTGCATCTCCGTCGGGAAAAGCCCGGAGCCGACGCGGGTCGTGTATGCCTTGGCGACTCCGATGACCTTCCCGAGGCTCCTGAAGGGGACGCCGCATCCGATCGCTGCGCTCGCTGAGGTCGTAAAGCTCGAGGTCACGTAGGGATAGGTTCCGAAGAGGAGGTCGAGCATCGTGCCCTGCGCACCCTCGAAGACCACAAGACCTCCTGCGCCGAGGACGTCAGAGATCACCGGGCCTGTCTCAACGACCTTTACGCCTAACCATTCGAACGACTCCACAAGCTCCCTCGCCTCAGCCTCAGGCTCAGTGCCGTCGAGCCTCCAGAAGCCCTTCAGCTCCCTCAGCTTCGAGACTAGTGTGTCAGGCTCGAGCAGGTCCGCCACCCTGATCGCCAGCCGCGCAGCCCTCTCCACCGACGTGGGGCCTATCCCTCTCCTAGTGGTGCCTATGGCCCTGCTGCCCTTCAGGCCCTCGAGGAAGTCCTCCGCAGCCCTCGCCGACGGCCTTATCACCGAAGCCCTAGGGCTCAGGTAGACGTCGATCTCTCCCCTCACGCTTCTGACCTCCTCCAGCTCCTCGCGAAGGACCTTCAGGTCGACGAGGACTCCGGCGCAGATCGCGGCCGCACCGCACACCACGCCTCCGGCTGGGACGAGGTGCATCCTCAGGACCTTTCCACCGTAGAAGATCGTGTGGCCTGCGTTGGGCCCTCCGTTGAACCTTACAGCCAGCCTCGCACCCCTCGAGAAGTAGGCCGCTACCTTGCCCTTACCTTCGTCGCCCCACTGAAGGCCTATCACTGTTATCGCTGGCAAGTCAAGTCACTCTCTCGACGTCGTGGGGCAGGCTCTCCCTGTAACCTGCCTCGGTGACCCTCACGAAGACGGCCCTCTCCCTCAGCTCCTTGATGGTCCTGGCTCCGAGGTAGCTCATTCCTGACCTGAGGCCTGCGACGAGCTGCGCCAGGACCTCTGCGGCCGATCCCCTGTAGTCCACGTAAGCCTCGACCCCCTCGGCCATGTAAGCGTAATCGGCCACGTCGTCGAGGTCCACCTCTCCCTTCTCCCTCGCCTCCCTTCCTAGCATCGCGTAGAACGAAGCCATTCCCCTGTAGACCTTGCTCTTCTTCCCGTTCCTGACCACCACGGCTCCAGGGCTCTCGTCAGTCCCTGCGAGGAGCATCCCTATCATCACGGTCGATGCTCCTGCGGCGAGGGCCTTCACCAAGTCAGCGGAGCTCCTGATCCCTCCGTCTGCTATCATCGGCACACCTGTCCTCTCGGAGACCTCGGCGCAGTTCATGATCGCTGTCAGCTGTGGAACGCCCACACCGGCTACGATCCTCGTGGTGCAGACGGCTCCCGGCCCTATGCCCACCTTGACCGCGTCGGCGTAGGCGGCCAGGTCCTCGAAGCCCTCGGGCGTAGCGACGTTCCCTGCCACCAGCTGCACCTCGTCGCCGAATTCCTTCCTCAGCCTCTTCAGGACGTTGAGCACCATCTCTGTGTGGCCGTGGGCGACGTCGATAACGATCGCGTCAACCTCGGCCTCCAGCAGCGCCTTCGCCCTCTCGAAGTAGTCGCCCTTCACGCCTATCGCCGCTGCCACCCTCATCCTCCCCTTCGCGTCCCTCGTCGAGTGAGGGTAGAGCCCCCTCGACTGGATGTCCTTGGCCGTTATCAGGCCCCTCAGCCTCCAGTCGTCGTCGACGATCGGGATCTTCTCTATGCGGTAAGTCCTGATCAGCTCTATGGCCTCCTCTTGAGTTATCCCGGGCCTCGCCGTGATCAGCTCGTGCCTCGGCGTCATCACCTCCCTCACGGGCCGCTCGTCAGGCTCGAAGAGGAGGTCCCGCCTCGTCACGATCCCCCATACCTTCCTCTCCCTGTCCACCACGACGAGCCCTGAGACGCCGTGCCTCAGCATCTCCCTCCGCGCCTCACCGACCGTCGCATCGAGCGGTATCGTGTACGGGTCCTCGATCAGGACCCCCTCGGCCCTCTTCACCTTCTGGACCTCCCTGACCTGCTGCTCGATCGGCATGAACCTGTGGATCACGCCTATCCCTCCCTCCCTCGCCATCGCTATCGCCATCCTGCTCTCGGTGACCGTGTCCATCGCGGCCGAGACGATCGGTATATGCAGCTCTATCTTCCTCGTGAAGAGCGACTTCGTCGAGACCTCCTTTCTGGACCTGATGTCGGAGTACCTCGGCACCAGAAGCACGTCGTCGAAGGTCAGGGCCAGCTCCTCAACGAAACGGCCCAACCGATCCCACCGCTAATTCGAGGTCCTCAGCAAAAAACGTGTGCCCGGGAACGGGCCGGCCGGTTATGAGAAGTTGACGCAGAGCAGAAAAACGCATGAGGGTAACGGGACGGCCCTCAGAAGATCCGGAGGAGGGCGTCGACCGAGAAGGAGCCTGGTCCGAGGAGCAGCAAGAGCAACGCAACGCCGAGTATCAGCAGGTCGAACTCCCAGCCTCCAACACCTGCCATGAACCCCCTCATGAACCTCCTCGAGTTTGAGACCATCTGGTGCAGCACCTCAGGCGGCGGAACCATCGTCCCTAGCTTGCCCAGATAAAGCGCTATTGTTCCGATCATCTCGAGCAGGAAGAGGAGCGAGACGATCCTGGTCATCAGCCCCAGTATGAGGAAGATGCCGCCGAGGAACTCGAGGACTCCCACGAGGTCGAAGAGGGCCGGATGTATCCCTAACTGGGACATGCCTCCCCTCATCATCGGCCTCGCCGGACCGAAGAGCTTCGGCGCTCCGTGTACCACCATGATGAAGCCCAGAATCAACCTCACCAGCAGTAGCCCAGCGTCGCCGTAAGAGCTCAGGAAGCCGAGTTGGAGCATGCTGTTTTCACCTCGCAACCAGATTGCAAAACGCTACTTTTTTAACTGGGAAGTGGCATCCGCGGTACCGGATGACGACGGAGCCTGTCGAGGAAGAGTATGGGAATTGGTGCCCTGTGGTGGCGGCGTCGAAGGTCCTCTCGAGCTTCTGGGCGATCGTCGTGATCTATTACCTGATGGACGGGCCGAAGGGCTTCAACGAGCTCCTGAGGGCCATACCGGGCATGAACTCGAAGACCCTCTCGAGGACCCTGAAGTCGCTCGTGTCGAAGGGGCTTGTGGTGAGGGAGGTAGTGAGCGTCCAGCCTTTCGCTGTGCATTACAGGCTCACACCGATGGGCGAGGAGCTGGTGCCTGTCCTCAATGCCCTGCGGGAATGGGGCGAGAAGTGGGCGCGTCCAGTAACAACACAAGGAAGAACTCAGATCCCCACCGTCAGGGACAACAGGGGAAAGTTACAATAAACGGAGCGAGGAGCACAGAGGCCGAGTGGGGTCCTTGGGCAACGAGGGATATGCGGTCGTCGCCGAAGATCTAGTCAAAGTCTACGGGAATCGCGTTAGGGCCCTGGACGGCGTATCGCTTCAGGTGAGGAGGGGCGAGGTCTTCGCGCTGCTCGGTCCGAACGGCGCCGGCAAGACCACCCTTGTCGAGATCTTCCTAACCCTCAGGAGGCCCACTTCGGGCAGGGCGTACGTTCTGGGCGAGTACGTCCTCGACAAAAAGGGGCGATCGGTCGTCAGGGAAAGGGTTGGGGCGATCCTGCAGGAGTCCGAGTCCTTCGAGCTCCTGACCGTAAGGGAGACGCTCAAGTTCTACGGAAGGATCTATGGCGCCGACGCCGAAAGGGCTGAAGAGCTCATCGAGCTGCTCGACCTGAGGGATCACGCTGACAGGCTCTACGGCAAGCTCTCCGGAGGTCTGAGGAGGAGGGTCCTTCTGGCGGCAGCGCTGATCAACGACCCCGAGCTGGTCTTCCTCGACGAGCCGACGACGGGCCTCGACCCCGCATCGAGGAGGGAGGTCTGGGGCCTCCTGAGGAGGATGAGAAAGGAAGGCGTCACCGTCTTCCTGACGACGCACTACATGGAGGAGGCGGAGGCGCTCTCCGACAGGGTCGGGATCATCGTCAACGGAAAGATTGTGGCCGTCGGGTCTCCGAGGGAGCTGGCGGAGAGGTACGGCGGTGCGAAGACCGTGAGGGTCTCAGGTTTGAGGCCTGAAGTGGCTGAGGAGTTGCAGAGGGAGCTGGGCGAGGCGAGAGTCGACGGTGACGAACTGGTCTGGACTGCCTCCGACCGCTCGGAGGTGAACAGGATAGTCCAGACGGTCATAGCGGCCTCTCCGGAGGCGATGGTTTCCGTGAGGAATCCTGGCCTCGAGGAGGTCTTCCTGAGACTCACAGGCCGAAGGATAACGGAGGAGGGTGGGATCGCTTGAGGAGGGCACTCGCCATCTCTTCGGCCGTAGCCCGCAGTTGGATGAGGAGCAAATCGGCCCTGTTCTGGACGACGGTCTTCCCTCTGATGTTGCTGCTGATCTTCGGTGCGGTCTTCGGAGAAACGAGGGCCCAGACCTACCCGTTGCTCGTGGTGAACGAAGACCTCTACCCCTCTGGGCCACCGACCGATCTCTCATCGGCCCTCGTCAAAGCCCTCAACTCGACAGGCGTCATCGAGGTCCACCAAGTCGATCCGGGGCAAAACCTCGAAGAGGCCATGAGGTCGAAGGGGATCTACAGGGCCCTCGTGATCCACAGGGGCTTCGAGGAGGAGCTGACGAAGGTCTCTGTGGCGGGAAGGGTGGACGTCATGGTGTCTACGTTGGAGTACGTACTCACCAACTTCGGCAACAGAACCTCTCCGGAAAACAGGTCGCAGATGGAATCGGGCCTCTCGGCCCTCAAGGCCTTCAGGGCGAACCTCAGCTCCGGCACCGTCGAAATAACCTACGTCAGGGATCCCAACGACAGGGCCTCATCGGCCGTCGAGGGCGTCATCAGGTCGTTCCTTGCAGCCTTCAACCTGAGGCTCCTCGGAGCCAACGAGTCGGTGACGGTCAGCCCCGCAGACCTCGGCTTCAGGAGGACCAGGCCCATAGACTACTACCTTCCTGGCATCCTGATGGCCTTCGTCATGACGAACGGCGTCCTAGGCGTGGCCCCTCCCCTTGCCGAGATGCGGAAGTCCAGGCAACTCAAGAGGCTCGCGGTAACGCCCCTCAAGCTATCGGAGCTCCTGACCGGTTTCATGCTGGTCCAGGTGCTGATGTCCTCGGTCCTCGCGGTCCTGCTAGTCGCTGTCGGATGGGCCGTTTTCAGGCCGTCCTTCACGCTCAATCCCTATGCGTTGGCGTTGACCGTCGTCGCCTCGCTCTTCTTCACCTCCCTCGGACTGCTGATAGGCTCGGCGCTGAAGGAGTTGGAGGCGGTCGTTGCTGCGAGCAACGTCATCGTCTTCCCGATGATGTTCCTCTCCGGTGCCTTCTGGCCCCTCGAGTTCGCACCCCAAATCATGCGGACGATCGCAGTCTTCACGCCCCTGTACTACTTCGCCGAGGGTCTTCGCTCGGTAGGAATCTACGGCGAGCTGGGCCCGTCGCTTACCGCCTTCGCGATCGGTTTGGTCGCGTCTCCTGTCCTCCTCTTCATCGGATCGTCGCTATTGGGGAGGGAGCTGGCGGAGTGACGAACTGCCGGTGATAGGCTTTTTACGGCAACGCGTGAAGCCGGGGCAGATGGTCAGGCTGATCAGGTTCTTCGCGCCCCGCGGCATCAAAGTCTCGAGGGCAAAAGGGCAGTACGTCTGGGACTCGGAGGGGAGGAGGTACCTCGACTTCCACACCGGAAACGGAGCGGCGCTCCTCGGCCATCTGAACCCCTACGTGATGAGGAGGCTGAAGGAGCAGATGGAAAGGGTAACGGTACTTCCGCCGCTTTACGACAGCGAAGTCCTCGAAGAGGCCCTCTCTGCCCTCGGAAGGATACTCCCGCCACACCTCGGCAACGTCTTCTTCCAGAACTCTGGAAGCGAGGCGGTGGAGCTGGCCCTCAAGCTCGCACGTAAGAGGACGAGGAGGAGGAAGGCGGTCGCCTTCACCGGGTCCTTCCACGGCCGGACCTTCGGCGCCCTCTCTGTGACCTTCAACAGGACGTACCGCGAGGGCTACGATCCCTTTCCCTTCGAGGTGGAGTTCCTGCCCTTCAACTCGCTCGAGGACCTGCGCAGGATCGGAGAGGACGTGGCCGCTGCGATCGTCGAACCGGTTCAGGGAGAGGGAGGCCTGACGCCTGCGACCGACGAGTTCCTGAGAGAGTTGGAGAGGAGGTGCAGGGAGGTGGGAGCTTACCTGATCGTCGACGAGGTCCAGTCGGGCTTCGGCAGGACGGGTCTGATCTGGGACCACTTGAGGGCTAACGTGAGGCCTGACATCTTGGTCGCAGGCAAGTCAATTGGAGGAGGGTTCCCCGTTAGCCTCGTCGCGGTCGACGATGAGATTGCCTCAAAGGTCGAGGAGGGAGAGCACGGCTCCACCCACGGCGGGAACCCCCTCGCCCTCGCGGCGGTCACCGGAGGCGTCGAGGCCCTCATTTCCGAGGACGTCCCCTCAAAGGCCCATGCGGCCTCCGAGCTGCTCTTCGCAGGTTTACGGGAGGTGGCGGCCGAGAACGCGGAGCTCGTCAGGTCCGTGAAGGGAAAGGGGCTTATGTTGGGACTGGAGCTGCGATTCAACCCGTCCCAGGCGATAAAGGACCTCCAGTCTAAGGGGCTTCTGTCTCTGAAGGCGGGGACGACCGTGCTGAGGTTCCTACCGCCCTACATGATAACGCAAGAGGACATCGAATGGGCCGTCGCCAGGGTCTCCGAATCGCTCTCCGCCCTCAAGGCCTCGAGGGCCTCCGGACGCCAGACGCCTGCCCAGAGCCCGCTATGACCTACGCATCATCCCAGGGAAAGCCCGCTGAAGCCTCCTCCCGCAAGGGCTTCAAGGAGGGAGGACCATGGTCACGCAGCGGATGAAAAGCATCAAGGTGGTGATCGTCGGGCCCTTCAACGCCGGTAAGACGACCCTCGTCAAGACCCTTTCCGAGATAAGCATGACCCACGAGGTGGAGGTGACGTCGCCGGAGGAGAGGGCGAAGAAGGGCACGACCACCGTAGGCATGGACTTCGGGATCGTCAACATAGGTGAGGGCTACGTCGTCAGGCTCTTCGGGTCACCAGGCCAGCCGAGGTTCTGGTTCATGTGGAGGGTCTTCCAGCCGGGGGCCCACGGTGTGATCTTCATGGTCGACTCGGCTGACAGGGAATCCATACCAGAGGCCGCGAGGGAGTTCTCGAGGGCCCTCTCCACTTTCAGGGGGCTTCCGACGGTGGTGGCGGCCAACAAGCAGGACATCAGGGGCGCGATGTCTCCGGAAGAGCTCAGGTTCGTGCTCGACGTTCCCTCATGGATACCTGTGATACCTTGCGTCGCGACAGACAGGTCGATGGCTTGGAAGGTCCTCGGCACCCTCCTCGAGGAGATCTTCAGGGTCAGCAAGGTCGAGGCCTGAACACCCTCTGCATCCTCATCCTCCTGCGCTTCCGACGTCGGCTTTGCTCTGCAAGACCCTCAACTCCACCAGCTCACCGACGCCGTAGGGGACGAGGGACGTCAGACGCTCCACGAGCCGTTCATCGGGTTTCGAGCCCGTCACCCTCTCCACCTCCCTCACCAGCTCACCGACGAGCTCCCTGGCGTGCCTCCTCCCAGGCCTGATCACCGCATACGCGATCGAGACTGTCCTCACATAGTCCGGGTGGCCGCAGACCGCCTCGCCCTCGGCCGTTACCCCTATCGCGATCTTCAGCTCAGCTGCCACGTAATTCTTCGGAGGCTTCACGATGAAGGACCCCTTCTCGAGGTACATTCCGGGAGGAGGTGTGAAGGAGATCTGCTCCGGCTTCACGTAGTAGACCGAGACGCTCCCTAGCCCCTCCCTCCAAGCCCTGCTGTAGGCAGCGCAGAAGGTCGCCGCTTGTATCACGTCCGACTCGTCCGAAGCTCCTCCCTTGAGCAGAACGACGGGTGATCCTCGGACCTCGGCGTGGAAGACCAGGTCTTCGCGCTCCGTGTGACGCTTCAACAGCCTGACGTTCGAGGAGGCGTCCTTTCCGCCGACGACGAGCCTGCCGGACGTGGTGAAGGTCCACCTGTAGGACTCGTACCACTGTTTGGGCTTCGAGGGCCTCACCGATACGGCCTTCGGCGCCTCCAACCTCTCAGCCTCGTGCCTGATCCTCTCGGCATCAGACCTCAACTTCTCCGCCTCTGCGACCAGGTTCCTCCTGGCCTCCTCCAGCCCCTTCACCCGGTCGAAGAGCGAAGAGATCTGCCTCGTCACCGGCTCCCCTAAGCTCAGCTGGAACCTCTGCCCACCGACCTCGACCTCGATCGCGTTCCCCCTGACCTCAGCCCTGAGGCCATCCGAGACGAGAGCGCCTGACCTCGTCAGCCTGAGCCTCTCCAGCTCGCCGGCGTTGACGAAGAGCTCCTCCGCTGCCCTCCTCAATTCCTCGGCCTGTGCTCCGATCGATGCGGCCTGGGCCAGCTTCTCCTCTGCCTCCCTCTCGAGCCTCCTCGCCCTCTCCTCAACCTCCTTCAGCCTCGCCGATCTGGACTGGAGCGCTGAAGCCATCCTGTGGTACTCCCTGACGGCCTCGTTCACCTCTCCGAACTCCTTCACCTCCACCGCCTCGTCCTCCAAATGCGTCAGCCTCACCAGCGATAGCTCGGCCCTGTCCTTCAGGACGTAGATGCGCGGCGTTCCTGAGCGGGCCTCTTCAAGCAGCGCCTCCATCTCCCTCCTCAACCTCTCCAGCTGATCCGTCCCCAGCTCGCCGATCCTCAGGTCGCCCTGAAGCCCAGCCCTGTGGAGGGCCTCGTTCGCGTACTTCGGAGCTATCCCGAGCTCCCTCACCAGCACCGAACCGAGCTTCTTGGACTGCGCGGTCTTCCTCAGACCCTCGAGAGCGTTCAGGTCAAGCGTCGCGGAGCTGCCCTTGCACGGACCGATCGACGTCTCGCCATGCCTCTGCGCCGGATGTGCCGCCAAGACCGATCCGTCAGCCGCGTTCAGGAGAACGATCCTGCCTCCTGGGTAGAGCTGGCAGCAGAGCTCTAGCCCTCCCTCGAAACGGATCGAAACGGCCCTCTCCCCTTTCACCGCCTCTATCGCGGTCACCGTCTTTCCCCTCAGGTGCTCCCTGAGGGCCCTGCAGAAGCCGTCGGGCTCGGCCCTCTCCTCGAAGGTACCTTTGACCAGGACCACGAGCGACTCGGGGACCAGCTGGAGCTCCCAGCTCTCGCTGCCCTTCCTGAGCCTGAGCGTGTAGGACCCGTCTGGAAGGAGGTAGGCGTTCTGGACCCTCGAGCCTCTCACCTGATCGGACAGTTCTGTCGCGAGCCTCTCGACGTCAAAGCTCGATAGCTGGACCCTCACCGTCCCTTTTTGCTCACCGTTCAATTTTCAACCTCTCTCCGCTTTCAACTCCCTCTCTCGGGATCACATCACTGGCCTTTCCCTTGAGGTCAGGAAGCATCTCCGCAAGCACAGGACTTTCAACTCCTTCTCTCGGGATCACGAATTCATGATCTTGCTGGAGCGCTTAAAGCAATTGAGTTGCCTTTCAACTCCCTCTCTCGGGATCACTGACCTCCTCTCGGCCAAGCTGTTCAACGACGCAGTGGACATCTTTCAACTCCCTCTCTCGGGATCACTAAAACAGTTAAAACAGTAGAGGTGATGACCTAATGGCCTCTTTCAACTCCCTCTCTCGGGATCACACGCTGTACAGCTTGGCATTTCTCACCAAGAAGTACTATGCTTTCAACTCCCTCTCTCGGGATCACACTCCCAAAGGAGGAGGCCCCGACCCGAGGGCTACCGCGCCCTTTCAACTCCCTCTCTCGGGATCACAGCCCCGCCCCGCCACCCACGTCGCCATGGAAAATGGGCATCACTCCCCACACTTTCAACTCCCTCTCTCGGGATCACCGACAGAGGCGGTGAGCACCACAGATGCGACGACAGCTGTCCTTTCAACTCCCTCTCTCGGGATCACCGCGGAGGTCATCAAGGCTTTTCGGCACGAGTGTAATCTTTCAACTCCCTCTCTCGGGATCACGTGAAAGAAGATCTCCCCTTCCATAGCCTTTTACCTCTCCACGCTTTCAACTCCCTCTCTCGGGATCACTCTGTAGAATGAGGTTGAGCTCGGCATCGACTTCAGTCAGGCTTTCAACTCCCTCTCTCGGGATCACGGGATCACATAACCGGTCGCTGCAAATGGTGCGACGAGATTGTCGTCCTCGCTTTCAACTCCCTCTCTCGGGATCACCCGGAACATAATCTTACAGCTCTTCGAGATCCTGACACCTTTCAACTCCCTCTCTCGGGATCACTCGCCTCTCTCAGGAAGTGGGCATCCCGCGATGGAAGCTTTCAACTCCCTCTCTCGGGATCACAGTTGAATTGCCGAGGTCAGCAGTCGCTAAAGAGTTTGCTTTCAACTCCCTCTCTCGGGATCACCGAGCCCAATTCCGGGATTTTCCGGCTCTCCGCGGCGTTCTGCCGCGGCACCTCTTCGCACAAATGATTCCTAAGACCACTATATGAAGATATAACCGCTACTCGGCTTAAAGAAATTTATATCAGAACTCGCTGTACTTTTGTCACCTGGTGCACTTTGTTGGTTCCTCAAAATTAGTCCCGTAAAAATTGCTAAAACCGCAACTTTTGACAGAGCGGGGTTAGTGCCGGATGCGTCGTTTCATACCCACAAGCATCACTTGGAGACAGGGATCCGAATCCGTCAGGCAGGGCCAGTTCCGACCCCAAAATGCGGTCGTCGATCAGTCTGGTAAGGACTTCCGAAGAGGAATTCCCAACCGCAGCGACCTCCAGCCCAGACCACCGCTCCTGAAATTCTAATTTCCCGGCGTCAAGCAGAATCCACGTGAAGGGCAGACCGATAGACATGCACGTCCACCTCACGACGCCAGGCTTCTTCAGGACCCTCGGCCCCTTCGTCGACAAAGTGAAGGCCTACTTCAGGGCCGATTTCGGCGAGATCGGGATCGAGCAGGCCCTCAGGGAGTACGAGGAGGCCGGTGTGGGGAGGATCGTGCTGCTGCCGATCGACGCCTCGAGGCTGTCAGGCATGCCGGGAGACACCAACGAACAGATGGCCGAGCTCCAGCGCGTCGACCCGGAGAGGGTTATCGCCTTCGCCACCGTCGACCCCTTGGCAGGCAGGAGGGCCGTCATGGAGCTGGAGAGGGCCGTGAAGGACCTGGGCCTGAGGGGGTTGAAGCTCCACCCGCAGCTCCAGCGCTTCAGGCCGGACGACGAGCGCTGCTTCGAGGTCTACCAGGCAGCAGAAGACCTCGGGATACCTGTGCTCTTCCACACCGGGACCTCCGGCATAGGTGCTGGGATGGAGGGAGGCGGAGGGATCAGGCTTGACCACGGAAGGCCCATCTACATCGACAACGTGGCCGCCGAGTTCCCGAGGCTGAAGCTGATCATGGCCCACTTCGGGTGGCCCTGGTACGAGGAGGCCCTGGCGATCGCGCAGCAGAAGGCCAACGTCTACATCGAACTCTCCGGCTGGTCGCCGAGGTACATCCCTCAGGTCGTATGGAGGTATGCGGACAACCTGATCCAGGACAAGGTCCTCTTCGGCTCCGACTACCCGATGATAAGGCCGGCGAGGTGGCTCTCTGACTTCGAGAAGGTCGAGCTGAAACCAGAGACGAGGGAGAAGATCCTCTGGGCCAACGCCGAGAGGGTCCTCGGGATCAGGTGACCTCACTCGCCGTCCTTCCGCTCCTCCTTTGGAGCCCTTTTCGCGACGATCACCTTCGCCGGTCTCAGGACCTTTCCCCTGAAGGCGAAGCCCCTCTCCATCACTGAGACTACCGTTCCGTCCTCGTGCTGCTCGGACTCGACGAAACCGACGGCCTCGTGCAATTCCGGATCGAACCTCTCGCCCTCGTTGCCTATCACCTCAACGCCCTCCTCCCTCAGGGCCTTCTCGATCGTGATCGAGACGAGCCTCAGGCCCTCGGAGAGCGACCTAGTGTTGGAATCGTCCGAGAGCGAGTAGAGGTTTGCGACGCGCTCGACCGTCTCAGCCACGCCGATCAGATGTCGCAGAAGCCTCTCCACCGAACCCATCAGCCTCATCCTCTCCTCTTTCACCGATACCAGCTCCTCCCTCACCCTCGCCAGCTCCCTCTCGAGCTCCTCCAACCTCTCCGCTGCACCTTCCTCGACCTCTGGCCTCAGCTGGGCCTCCTGAGCCTCTTCACCTCCAGCGCCCGACTCCGCAGCTCCCGCCCCGCGCTCCTCCCCACCGACGTCGCCGTTCCCCGAGGACATGCCCATATCGCCCACCCTCTCCTGCCATTTGTGGGTTCGGAGGAGATGGTCAGGGTGACGCTGGTTCAGGTCCCGGTGGAGAGGAACCCCGAAGACAACATAAGATGGGTGGTTGAAGCCCTCTCTTCGCTGGACGCGAAGACCGACCTCGTCGTTCTTCCGGAGGCTTGGATCCATCCAGCTCCCGTGATGGACCTGAAGGGTGCGGTCGAATCTTCGGAGAGGGCCCTCGAAGAGCTGCAGGAGCTCGCGGCCTCTCTGGGTTGCACGATGGTGGGAGGAGCGCTCTACCTCAGGTACCGTGAGGGTTACGCGGCGAGGGTTCCGGTCATAGACAGGAGCGGTGAAGTCATCGGCTACCAAGAGAAGGTCCACCCCTATCGGGATGAAAGGCGACTACTCGTCAGGGGCGAGTCGTTCAACGTCTTCGAGGCTTCGAGCATCAGGTTCGGGATCATGGTCTGCCATGACGTGGTCTACCCTGAGTCGGCGAGGACGCTGGTGCTGAAGGGCGCGGAGCTCCTGCTGAACCCCTCGCGGATCAGGAGGGAGGGGGTGGATCCGTGGCACGTCTACCTCAGGGCACGGGCCCTCGAGAACAGGGTACAGGTGGTGGGGTGCAACGTGGTCCTCGGCAGCGCGTTCAACGGCCGCTCGCTGGCGGTCGACCTGGTCTTCGACGAGCTGAGGATAGCGCGGACCTCGGAGGTCGAGGCAGGCGAGGAGCCTGGTTCGATAACGGTCGAGCTCGATCCGAAGAAATTGGAGGGTGAGAGGAAGGAGAGGCTAGGGAACAGGAACGCAGGCGCCTACCTATTGTGATCTAACCGGTCCCCCTCTCCTGCATCCTGAGCTCTAGCGTCTTCAGGTCCATCCCTGTCATCGACTTGGCCTCGGAGACCATCCTCTGGGCCTCGAGGACCTTCTCAGGCCTGTCCCAGTAGGTCGTAGCGAGGACTATCGCCTGGGCCCTCTCCAGCGGGTCGGCCGACTTGAAGATCCCCGACCCCACGAAGATCCCGTCGCAACCGAGGCTCATCATCAGCGCCGCGTCGGCGGGCGTCGCTATCCCTCCGGCAGCGAAGTTCACGACCGGCAACCTGCCGAGCCTTGCGGTCTCCAGAACGACCTCATAGGAGACCCTCAGCTCCCTCGCCGCCTTGATCAGCTCCTGCTCGTCGCCCTCCTCGTAGATGGCCCTGATCCTCCTGATCTCGGCCTTGACGATCCTCATGTGCCTCACCGCCTCAGCGACGTTCCCAGTTCCGGGCTCGCCCTTGGTCCTGATCATCGAAGCTCCCTCCTCGATCCTGCGGAGCGCCTCGCCGAGGTCCCTCGCACCGCAGACGAAGGGCGTCGTGAAGTCCCACTTCCAGATGTGCCTCTCCTCGTCGGCCGGCGTCAGGACCTCCGACTCGTCGATCATGTCCACCCCTACCTCCTCCAGGACCCTCGCCTCCCACGTGTGCCCTATCCTGCACTTCGCCATGACTGGGATCGTGACGTGGTCCATGATCTCCTCGATGGCCTTTATCGAAGCGGTCCTTGCTACACCTCCGGCCTTCCTGACGTCGTATGGAAGCTTGTCAAGGACCATCACCGCAACGGCCCCAGCCTCCTCGGCGATCTGGGCCTGCTCGACGTTCGTAACGTCCATCACGACGCCGTGCTTCAGCATGTGCGCGAAGCCCCTCTTGACCGCTGTCGTCCCCCTCCTAACCAGGCGGCCATAGCTCTCGAGCTCCCTCACGCCCGGAGCCTCACGCTCCGAGAGGACGAGCGAGATCATTCCCAACCACGTTGACCTGAGCCCGGTAATTAGGCTTCACCAGCGAATCGCTCAACGCGGAGAACACGCCGATTTTTGCAACGTTCTGCTGCAGGAGGTCGAGGTGTAGGTGACAGGAGGGGATCACGTATTAATGGTCGCCGGTGGCTCCCTCACAGGCGATGGGGAACGGCGAGTTCGCTGCCAGGTCGCTGATCAAGGTACGCAAGAGGTTCAGGTGGAGCTATCGACCCTACCGCGTCAGGATGCTGAGGCTGAAGGAGAAGTACGACCCACTGGAGGGCGCTCCGATGGCGAGGGGGATAGTCCTGGAGAAGAAGGGCATCGAGTCGAGGCAGCCGAACAGCGCGGTCCGGAAGGCCGTCAGGGTCCAGCTGATCAAGAACGGCAAGGTGATCACGGCCTTCTGTCCGGGCGACGGAGCGCTCAACGTGATCGACGAGCACGACGAGGTCCTCGTCCAGGGAATCGGTGGCACCCTCGGTAGGTCCTACGGCGACCTGCCAGGCGTGAGGTACGAGGTCTTCATGGTGAACGGCGTTCCGCTGAAGCTCCTGATCACAGGCAAGGTGAAGAAGCCTAAGCGCTGACGGAGGCACGTTCCGGCATTCTTATCTGATCGGCGCAGCACTCTAACCCGATGAAATCCGACCGTAAAGCACTAGGCGCACTCGGTGAGCTGTTCGGCAACCCGAAGCCGATCATAGCGATGATCCACCTCCCACCCCTTCCCGGTTCACCCTTCCACAGGGGACAGCCCTTCGAGGAAGTCGTAGAGCAGGCGCTGAGGGACGCGGAGGTCCTGAAGGGCGAGGGAGTCGACGGACTGATGGTCGAGAACTTCGGCGACAGGCCCTTCCTCAAGCCGGACGAGATAGGTCACGAGACGACGGCTTTCCTTGCGGTTGTGGCTAGGGAGGTGATCAGGGCTACCGGCCTCCCCGTTGGGATCTCCTGCCTCGCGAACGGTGCGGTCCAGGCCATCGCCGCCTCCGTCGCGTCAGGAGCCAAGTGGATCAGGGTCAACTGCTGGGCCAACGCCTACATAGCCGACGAGGGGGTCATCGAGGCCGCAGCACCGAAGGCCCTCCGTTACATGAGGAATCTCGGGGTCAGAGACCTGAAGGTCTTCGCGGACGTTCAGGTCAAGCACGGCAGCCACTTCATCGTCAGCGACAGGCCCTTCGAGGAGCTGGTGAGGGACGTGGAGTTCTTCGGTGCCGACGCGGTGGTCGTCTCAGGTGCGAGGACCGGCGAGGAGACTCCAGTGGAGAGGGTGCTGGCTGCAAAGGGAGCCACGGCGCTGCCCGTCCTGATAGGAAGCGGTCTGAGGCCCGAGAACGCGGGTAAGCTCCTCACGGCAGCAGACGGCGCGATCGTCGGGACCTACCTCAGAAAGGACGGCGACCCGATGAAGCCCGTGGATCCGGAAAGGACGAGGAGGTTGATGGAAGCAGTAAGGGAGCTGAGGAAAGGTCTTCTCTGAAGGGCGTCAGAGCCCGAGAAGCGCTCCTATGTAGTAACCTGCTGCGAGGAGGGCACCGGTGATCGCGGCGTTGTTCACGTTCAGTGCCATCGTTGGTATCATCTCGTACTGCTTGCCGAAGTTAGCCTTAGCGCCCCTGTAGACCCTGACAGCGAGCGGTATGGTGGCAAGAGCGATCAGGACCGTCGGCGGCCCGAGCCTCAGCACAGGTATCAGCGCGATGACGACGTAAACCGCTGCGAGGGAGGCGGCGAGGAAGGAAAGGGCCTGCTCCCTCGTGAACCTCGTGACGAGATGCCTCTTGCCCGCAATAGCGTCGAACTCCGCATCGGGTATCTCGTTGACGTAGAGGATCAGCATGATCAGGATTCCTATCGGGATAGAGGCGACCAGCGCGTCGACCGTGAAGGCCTGCCTCTGGACGAAGTATGTTCCCATCACTATCACCGGACCGAAGCCCGTTCCGACCGCCAACTCTCCGAGCCCCCTGTAGGCGAGCTTGATCGGCGGTGCGGTGTAGAAGTAGGCCAGGAAGAGGCCCAGAGCCGTCAACCCCAGTATCGGCACCAGTCCCCTCGTCAGAGCTAGGTAGAGGCCTATCGCTGTGCCTGACCCGAAGAGGGCGATGTAGAGAGCGCGCGCTCCGGATTCCGTGATCAGCCCGTAAAGTATCGACCGTGACCCTCCGCTGAAGGGCGTAGGCCTCCTGTTGGCGGGATCTGCACCGAGGAGCGTGTCGAAATAGTCGTTCGCAACGTTCAGGCCCATGTGGATCAGTGCCAGCCCTAAGAACGTCAGCAGGAGCAGCACTATGTCGAACGTCCCGTGGTAGAACGCCACGCCTCCGCCTATCGCGACTGGGACCGCTGTCGCAATGAGGAACGGGAACCTGACGACCCTGAAGAAGCGCCAGAAGGCACCGATGCTCGGCTTGAAGTCGACGCCCAGTTTCTTCCCGAGCGACTCGAGGTACCTCCTGGCACGAGGCGTCGAGACCTCAACGTACTCGGGGAACGGGACCTCTTTTTCGTTCCACCTGAACGACCTCTCCGGCTCCACAACCAGCCTATCGCCTACGCTGAGACCCTGACCGACGAAGGTGATGTAGCGCCTGTCGGTGTAGCCACCTCCTGGGAGAGGCGTGATGTGGTTGAACGCGACGTTCACCTTCCTCCCCGAGAGTTTGGCCGGATCGAAGCCCTTTGCCGGCCTGACCTTAAGCTTACCGTCCTCCAGCTCGACCTCCGCCGGAACCGTGACCGGATAGCCGTCGTCGTCTATGAACGAAACGGCCCTCTGCTCGTAAGCCTCCAACTCGACGCGCACGGCCACACCGCCTCACCTCCTGAGGTCGTGGACCTCCGGATCCCTGCTCATGTCCCCTCCCCTCCAAACGTAGACCACCTCCGGCACCACCTCTATGACAGCCCTCTCCCAGAAGAGCGGGAAAGCGAACCTCTGCTTCAGGTACGCGTCGATGTAGGGCTCCTTCTTCCTCCACAGCGGCAGGAGCCTCATCCATCCGTTGCTCGGGTCCGAGTCGTCTACGCTTGCTCTACCCTTAACGAGGACCGCATCGCCAGTCTCGCATCGGGTGAACTCCTTGTGGGAGAAAAGCACCGAGACCTTTGGGTACCTCTTGATGTGCTCGAGCTTCCTGCTGAAGAGGAGGCTGGAGGTGAAGTAGATCCTTCCCGAACCTCGCTCGTAAAGCGGCAGCATCGGATGCGTCACCGGCTCGTTCCGCTCGTTCACCGTCGTCAGGAGAGCCACAAGTGACTTCTCGAAGACGTCCTCCACGTAGGGAGGCAATGACACCATGCTCACTTTCAACTTCGTCTGCGATTATTTCAACCGTTGGTCAGCAAGCGGCACTGTGGTAAGGACGAACGGAGCATAGGCTCGCCCTGCGACCGTCCGTCCCTGTCGTGTGGTGAAGGCTTCCAGTTAATGACGCGATCAACACGTGCGAGCGAATTAAGGATATTCCTAAATTTAGGTCGATCCGAATTTAGGACGTGCCTAAATCCGCAGCTCATGGCCTGACGAGCGCGGACGTCAGGCTCCTCCTCGAGGTCCAGAGGATGATGGAGGAAGGCGAAAGCCCGGGGACGGTTCAGCTGGCGAAGAGGCTGAGGGTGAGGCCGCCGACGGTCTCGGAGGTCGTAAAGAGGCTTGAGGCTAAGGGTATCGTCAGGAGGACTGGATGGGGCACGTTCGAGCTCACCGCTCATGGGCGGATGACAGCGGCTAAGGTCGTCCACAACCACAGGGTCATCGAGTCTTACTTCGTCATCGTCCTGGGCCTCGACGCCGAATACGCCTGCAGAGAGGCCTCCAAGATAGGGCACATAGTGGGCGACAGGGTCGTTGCCAGCATGTGTCGTTCACTCAACTGGCCTGAGAGGTGCGTTCACGGGAGGGAGGTGAGCCACAGGACATGCAGGTGAGCAGGAGACTCTTCATCCTCATAGCGCTGGTCGGAGCTGTCGTCGTTGCGTCAGCAGTCGCTCTCATCGTTCTACAACAGGGATCCACTGCAGAGGACCGAGGCGCGCGAACCGTGGTCGCATCGACCGGGTTGATCGGCGAGGTCGTCTACAAGCTGACGGGAGGCAAGGTAAGCGTGAAGGTGCTCCTGCCTCCTGGTGCTAAAGTGCACGAGTGGGAACCGTCCGCGAGTGACGTCGCGGCAATAGGGAGGGCCGTCCTAGTGGTCTACACTTCCGATTCGCTCGAAAGCTACATGCGGAAGATGATTGAGGCGTCGGGTTCTAGGGCAGTGGTCGTGAAGATGGAGGACGCGCCTGGCGTTGAGCTGATACCTCTCGACGAAGACGACCACCACCACGGTGGCGTTGACCCTCACATCTGGCTCTCCCTCGAGAACTACATCGCCTTCGTCAGGCACCTATCGCAGAAGCTCGCTGCCCTCTTCCCGGAGTTGAGGGACCAGATAGCGGAGAACGAGCGCGCTATCACAGGAAGGGCGGAGGCGCTATTGAACGAGTACCGGGAGCGGTTAAGTCCGTACAGAGGAAGGCCATTCCTCACCGAGCACCTCGCGTTCAGGTACCTCGCAATGGAGTTCGGGTTGAAGAACGTCGCTATCAAGGGCGTCGAGGAGCAGGAGCCTGACCCGCAACGCCTCGTGGAGCTCCGGAATCTCGTCACCTCTTACCGGATCAGGGCGATCTACGTCGATGACCCCTCAGCGGCCTCGAAGACCGTCCAGTCCTTCGCGAGGGATCTGGGTCTGAGGATGCTGAAGCTGGACACGATGGAGGCGATGACGCTCGAAGAGGCCCTCGCAGGGAGAGGGTACCTCGAGAGGATGAGGCAGAACCTCGAAGCGCTGTTGGAGGGGTTCAGGGATTGACGGAGGTCGTAGTCAGGGTCAGAGACCTCTCCGTCTCCTACGTCAGGGGCTCTTATGCGGTCAAGGGTGTAAGCTTCGAGGTCCACCGGGGAGAACTGCTGTACATCCTCGGGCCGAACGGTGCGGGGAAGTCGACGATCCTGAAGGCGCTGATCGGGGCCGTCAAGCCGACATCGGGTACGATAGAGCTCTTCGGCACGCCCATCGAGAGGTTCAGGGAGTGGTGGAGGATAGGATATGTGCCCCAGAACGCACAGGCCCAGCTCTCCCGGACTCCTGTCTCGGTGGAGGAGGTGCTCAGGGCCTCGAGGATCCCCGGCAGGGCCATGGATGCAGAGGAGGTGCTGAGGCTCGTGGGTTTCGCGGAGCCCGTTGAGGTGCTGAGGAGGCCCCTCTTCCAGCTCTCCGGCGGCCAGTTCCAGCGAGTCCTCCTGGCTATGGCCCTGATCAACGCCCCCGAGCTCCTGTTGCTCGACGAGCCGACGGCTTACATCGACATCACCGGCGTCTCCGAGTTCATCAGACTCATCAACGAACTGAACAGGGAGATGGGGACCACGGTCATCACGGTGACGCACGACGTCTCGGCGATAACCGCCCACAGGAGCAGCATGGTCCTCTGCGTGAACAGGGACCGCTCATTCTTCGGGACGATAGGCGAGCTGGTCGCATCGGAGGAGCTCTGCAACGTCTACGGCTTCCACGTCCTCACGCTCGGCCACGTCCCAGAGTCCGGTGAGAAGTGAGCGCCCACCGATCCTTCCGTCGGGGTCTCCAGCTCCAACTCTCAGCCCGATAGCGCCTGGGAAGCGACGGCCGCACTCCTCTCAGCCCTGTGCCTCTTGGCAGCCTCGATGAACGCCATGAAGAGGGGCTCGGGCGACTCGGCGGTCGAGGAGAATTCCGGGTGGAACTGGGAGGCGACGAAGAAGGGGTGGTCGGGAAGCTCGATGATCTCCACGCGCCTCCCGTCTGCCGAGAAGCCCGAGAGGACCAGTCCACCCTTCCTGAGCTGATCCCAGTAGTCCGGGTTGACCTCGTACCTGTGCCTGTGCCTCCTGCGGACGGACGTCGATCCGTAGATCCTGTGGGCTGTCGTCCCCTCCCTGATCAGGACCTCGTGCTCGCCGAGCCTCATCGTCCCACCCATCGCCGATACCTCCCTCTGCTCCGGAAGTAGGTCGATCACCGGGTGCGGCGTTCCAGGGTCGAGCTCGGTCGAGTTGGCGCCCTTCAGGCCGAGGACGTTCCTCGCGAACTCCACCACAGCCAGCTGCATCCCGAAGCAGATCCCCATGAACGGAGTCCCGGTCCTCCTCGCGAACGAGATCGCGGCTATCTTGCCTTCGGTCCCCCTCTTCCCGAAGCCAGGTGCGACGAGTATCCCGTCGAATTCCTTGAGCGACTCCAGCACCCCCGGGTCCTTCTCCAAGTCCTCGGCCTCCACCATCACGACCTCCGCCCTCACGCCGAGGTGTGCTGCAGCGTGTCCTATCGCCTCCCTTATGCTGACGTACGAATCCCCCATCGCCGTGTACTTCCCGCAGAGGGCTATCCTGACGACGCCTGAGGCCCTGTCGTAAAGCTCGACGACCCTCCTCCAGCCGCTCCAGTCCGGATTGTTCGGGAGGCCCAGCTTCCGCGCCACGTAATCGCCTAGGCCCTGCTCCTCGAGAACGAGAGGGAGCCTGTAGACGGGGCTTACGTCGTAGGAGCAGAAGACGGCCTCCTTCGGCAGCGTTCCGAAGAGCGCCAGCTTCCTCCTCACCTCCTCACCGATCATCTTGGGGCTCCGCGCCACTATCACGTCCGGCTGGATCCCGATCCTCCTGAGCTCCTGTATCGAGTGCTGGAAGGCCTTCGTCTTCATCTCCTTTGTAAGCTCGTGGTATATCACCAGGGCCACGTGGACGAATAGCGTCTCCTCCTCTAGCCTCATCTGGCGTGCGGCCTCGTAGAAGGGAAGCCCCTCGATGTCGCCGACCGTTCCGCCTATCTCAACTATGACGACGTCCGCGCCCCTCCTCTCGGCGACCTTCCGGATCCTGGCCTTGATCTCTTCGGTCACGTGGGGTATGATCTGGACGCATTGCCCCAGGTACTCTCCCCGGCGCTCCTTCTCGATCACGGAGGAGAAGACCTGACCTGTGGTCAGGTTGTTCAGCTTGCTCATTGTGATCCCCGTGAACCTCTCATACCAACCGAGGTCGAGGTCCGTCTCACCGCCGTCGGCCGTCACGTAGACCTCTCCGTGGACGTAGGGGTTCATGGTCCCCGCGTCGACGTTGACGTAAGGGTCGATCTTCAGGAAGTCGACCTTCACACCCCTTACGGCGAGTATCTTGCCGAGCGATGCGGCTATCGTCCCCTTTCCGACGGAAGAGATCACGCCGCCGGTCACGAAGATGTACTTCGGCACGCAAAACATGCACAAAACCCGTCTTTAAGCTCTCTGTGCCCAACGCCTGACGCGTGGAGGTGCGGGTCGGACACCGATATTACGCCGGGTCAGTAGGGGACGAAGTAGGGCCTTTCCCTGCCCGAAGCCCGTTTCCAGTAGCCCCCGGTCAGCGCTCCTAGGACCCTCACGATCCTCCTCCGCAGTTCGCGGGGCTCGACGACCTCGTCTACGACTCCGTTCGCCAGCAGCGCCTCCCTCCCCCTGAAAGCTCTCTCATACTCGGCCGAGAACGCCTCAAGCAACTTATCCCTCTCGGCGGGGTCGGCCCTCTCGAGCTCCTTCCTGTGGAGTATCTCCGCGGCTAGCTTGGGAGGCTGGACTGCAACTATCGCGTTAGGAAGGCCCATCACGTAATCGGCTCCGAGGCCCCTGCTGCACATCGAGACGTATCCTCCTGCGTAGGCCCTTCTTAGGATCACGGCCACCTTTGGGACCTCAGAGGTGGAGAAGGCGTGGAGGAGCTTCGCGCCGTGCCTCGGGAGGCCGGAGACCTCCTCGGCGCGGGAAGGTAGGAACCCGGGCGTGTCGACGAGCGTCAGAAGGGGTATGTTGAACCTGTCGCAGAGACCTATGAACCGCGCCATCTTCTCGGCCGCCCTCGAGTCGATCAGCCCCCCGTTGTGTGAGGGGTTGTTGGCGACGATCCCAACCACGGATCCCTCCACCCTAGCAAGGCCCACGACAGCGGCCCTCCCCGACCTCTCCTCGAACTCGAGGAAGCTCCCCTCGTCGACGAGTGATGCTATCACCTCCCTGACGTCGTATGGGTCGTCCTCGCTCTCAGGGACTGGTGGGTGCTCAGACGGTGGAGCGCTCCAGCTTCCCTCCCTCGGTGGCATCTCATCCGTCGACGACGGAAGATATCCCAGGACCCTCCTCAGGATCCTCAAGCACTCCGGCCCGTCGCTTCCGACCAGCTGAAAGGTCCCTGCCTCGAGCAGGTTGCTTATCCCGCCAAGCCCTGCGATGTCGACATCCTCGCCGGTGTAGAACTTGGCAGCCCTCGGCCCAGAGACGAACATGTAACCTCCAGAAAGGTTCCCCACTACGACATCGGACGACGCCGCGAAGAAGGCGCTCCCTCCCACGCATCCTCCAAGGACAGCAGCGAGCCTCGGGACATGCCTCGACGCCCTGACCATGGCCCTGTAGACCTCTCCTACTGCGATCAGCGAGGCCGGCCCTTCCTGCAGCATCGCACCCGAGGAGTCGGCGAGGTAGATCAACGGCATCCTCCTCCTGACAGCGAATTCCACGAGCCTCAGGACCCTCCTCATGCCTGACGAGCTCAGGGCGCCCGCACGCTCCTTGGGGTCGTTCGCCCAGACAGCCACCCACCTGCCACCGACCAGACCGGCAACTGTGACTACGCCGTCTCCTCGTCCACCCGCCACAGGGAAAGTCGCACCGTCACCGTCGAACAGCAACGCCAGCAGCTCTGAGACGTCGGGTCGCTCCACGTGCAGTCAAATCCACACCGTTTCATAGGCTTTTCCAGAAATCGGGACGCGTTTACAACTGAAACACCATGCCGAAACGGGAATTACACTTCAAGATCGCAAAACAGAATTACGTGAACACAGTCGCAACACAATTGCAATATCCACGTACGTTTGTCTTGAGGTTGAGGGAAGCTACCCCGACCTCCACTACGACAAAGGCATGCATGGTCAGCTGATAGTAGAACAGTAAACGAGACCAGTTATGCGGCACAATGGCCACAAAGGGTTGAGTGGAAAAGGCGAACGCCAAATCTGAGGGCAAAGACTATGGGCCCGGTGGGATTCGAACCCACGACCTACCGGTTATGAGCCGGCCGCTCTGCCAGGCTGAGCTACGGGCCCTCGTTTGTCCCCATTTTCAGA
>Ga0079997_124341_pt1 | contig 89579 bp, 80 predicted proteins | sample PerSpoCPS_CMetaG_FD_69200 | JGI IMG/M metagenome (GOLD analysis project Ga0079997, IMG submission 69200) | Archaeal communities from Yellowstone National Park, Wyoming, USA - Perpetual Spouter C (PS_C) MetaG (SPADES assembly) (version 2) | ecosystem: Environmental > Aquatic > Thermal springs >...
TTTATGGTGGTTGTGTACGGCTGAGAGGGGGGCTTGGTGTTGGTGGTTGTTGTGTTGATTTGTGTGCGGATAGGTTTTCTTTGTAGATTTGAGGGGTAGGTTTCCGTGCCCTCGGAAAAAACCTACCCCTTTAAGGGGGCGCGTTGGGGGGGTCGTCGGGAGCGTGTGGGTTGGAGTTTTCGGGATGGGTTGTGGCGTGTGCGGTGGGGGTTGTTGGGTGAGGGGATAAAGGGTGGGTTAGGGGGTTGTGGGGTGTGGGGGGCTGAGGCGTTGAAAGATGGTGGTGTGGGGTGGTGTTGGTTGGTGGATGGGGTGTTGAGTTGGTTGTGTGTGTTTCGGTTGTGCGGGTTTGGGTGGGTTTTGGGGTGGTGTGGTGGTTTTTGGGGTTCGTTTTTTTGGTGGGCTTTGGGATGTTGGGGAGTCTGCGTGGTGTATTCACGCCTGCTCGAAATGGCAGACATCAGGGGCAGACCTCTGTGTCTGCCCAAAAAGAGGGTGCAGGAACAGGTCTAAACACAGGGAATCTGTGGGATGCTGGAGGGCGCGATGCAAGACGGCATGCAACGGCAGCTGGAGATTTTCCGCAAGGGGCTTCTGGGGCAGCGGGAAGAGTTCCCCATCTCACCCGAGGCATTAGAGGAAGCGGCACGCGCCGTGCTGAAGCCCGAAGCGTATGACTATGTGGCAGGTGGGGCGGGCGCCGAATCGACCGTCCGCGCCAATCGGGAGGCGTTCGAACGGTATCGGCTCATCCCACGCATGCTGCGCAATGTGGCGGAACGCGACCTGAGCATCGAGCTGTTTGGGCATCGCTACCCGGCGCCAGTGCTCATCGGTCCAGTCGGGGTGCAAAAAATCCTGCACCCCGAAGGCGAGCTGGCAGTGGCGCGGGGCGCAGCGGAATTAAAGGTGCCCTTTATTGTCAGCACCGTCTCGTCCTATCCACTGGAGCAGATAGCGCAGGTGGCAGGCGATGCGCCGCGCTGGTTCCAACTCTACTGGAGTCGCGACCCGGAGATAGCAGCCAGTTTTCTCCGTCGCGCCGAATCGGCGGGCTATCAGGCGATTGTCATCACGGTCGATACCTACCTGCTGGCGTGGCGTGACCGCGACTTGCAGCACGCCTATCTGCCCTTTATGCACGGTGAGGGGCTGGCGAACTACTTCACCGATCCCGCTTTTCGGGCAGCATTAGCCCAGCCACCCGAGCAAGACCCCGGCAGCGCCATTATGCACTTTGCCCAGATATTTGGTAATCCTGCGCTGACCTGGGACGATTTAGCCTTTGCTCGTCAGCACACGCGCCTGCCAATACTGCTGAAGGGCATTCTGCATCCCGACGATGCGCGTGAAGCGGTGCGTCGGGGTGTGGACGGCATTATCGTGTCCAATCACGGGGGTCGGCAAGTAGATGGGGCGATTGCAGCCCTCGACGCGCTGCCGTGTGTGGTGGAAGCCGTGGCGGGGCAGGTTCCCGTGCTGTTTGATGGGGGCATTCGGCGGGCAGCCGATGTGCTAAAGGCGTTGGCATTAGGCGCGCAGGCGGTGCTGCTGGCGCGCCCCGTGATGTGGGCGCTGGCGATTGGTGGCGCCGAAGGCGTCCGTACCTACCTGCGCAACTTTCTCGCCGAACTCGACCTCGCGCTCGGACTGCTCGGCTGCCGCACCGTCGCTGAAGTTAACCGCGATTACATTCTATAAAGCGGACCGTAGGTGGTGCAAGCGCGAAAGTCGGCGCTTTCGAGGTCTGCCGTGCCGAACATGCCCCACTGATGCGGGCGAAATATCTGCTCTGGGGGCACATTATGCATCGCAACGGGAATGCGCAGCATGGAGCAGAGCGTGATGAGCGCGCTGCCAATATGCCCACTGCTTAGCACACAGTGGTTCGCACCCCAGTGCGCCATCACGGTGTAGACATCCCGAAATGCGCCGTGCCCTGTGGTGCGCGGCACAAACCAGGTGGTGGGCCAGGTGGGGTTCGTGCGCTCATCCAGAACGGTGTGGACCGCATCGGGCAGCTCGATGGTCTCGCCTTCGGCTATCTGCATCACAGGACCGATGCCGTCCACCAGGTTGAGTCGGAACATGGTAGCGGGCATGCCACCACGCGTGCGGAATCGGGTGCTCCATCCGCCCCCGCGGAAATATTCCAGCATGGCGCAGTGCCAAGTGGTCGCCTCCAGACAGCGGCGTGCCTCATCGGGCGTCACTTGCCACCACGGCTTCATCGCTGGTCTGCCATTTTGCTCTTGTTGCCCCGTGCCGTCCAGCACGGCGGGACCAGAGTTAATCAGGTGCAGGAAGCCCCCTTCTGCCAGTCCTGTAGGTCGCCAGCCCGTGACGCGTTGAACGGCATCGGGCGACCAGTAGGTGCGCACATCGGCGAAAATCTGTGCCGCGCCTGTGAGCAGATGCCCAAACAGCATGCAGACGGCGTTCAGGTAGTCGTTTTCGGTGGCTAAGATATAGGGTTGGCGGATGCCGTTCCAGTCGAAGCTGGAGCAGAGAATCGCCTCCATGAAGTCGCCGTTGGGCAGGTGGTCGGTCCACTGGCGTTGTCCTTGGAAGCCGCCTGCGATGCCGTTGAAGCCGAGTGCCTCTTCTTCGTACCCCATCGCCGCCAGTTTCGGGTTGCCCACCAGCAGGTCGCGGGCGATGAATGCCATCTGTATGCTTTGCTGCCAGGTACGCTCTTTTTGTTCGCGACTGAGCTGCTTCTCCGGCGGATTGTAGTCCTTGCCCTCTTTGCAGTAGGTTTTGACCCACTGCAGGGCGCGTTCGTACTCCTCGTGGTCATAGATGCCACGCTCCATGCGGCGCACAAACTCCACCATGTCGATGGTCATCGTGCGCATGCCGAGATAGTGTTGTAGGAAATTTTGGTCGACGAGCGAGCCGACGATGCCCATCGAGACATTGCCCATCGACACATAGGTTTTGCCCTGCATGGTGGCGACGGCAAGCCCGCATTGGACGAATTGCAGGATGCGCGCGGCGACATCGGGCGGGATGGTGAAGTCGGTGGCGTCTTGCACATCGCGTCCGTAGATGCTGAAGGCGGGCAGGCGTTTATTGGCGTGGGCAGCCATCACGGCAGCGAGGTAGACCGCGCCGGGTCGCTCGGTGCCGTTGAATCCCCAGACGGCTTTGGGGCGAGTGGGGTGCATGTCCATCGTTTCGTAGCCATAGCACCAGCTACGGGCGACGGTGAGGCTCACGCCGACGCCTTCCCGCTCGAATTTGGCTTCGCAGGCAGCGGCTTCGGCGATGCCCCCGATGCAGGTGTCGGCGACCACACATTCGACGGGCAGCCCGCAGGCATGGCGCAGGTTTTCGGTGATGAAGCGGGCGACGCTCTGCGCCATCTGCATGGTGGCGGCTTCCATGCTCTCACGCACGCCTTGCCGTCGCCCGTCGATCACGGGTCGGATGCCCACTTTGGGCAGCGCGCCCTGCAGCCGATTCACTGGTGTATTCACGCGGAACACCTCTTCCATCGTTGCTTTGCCTCCACTAAAACGGTTCGATGGCACAAGGTGTTACCCTGCTAACTTTCGTAGTGAGCTTTTCGATTCCATATCCTGCCAGGCAAATTGCGGGGTCTTGATGGAGTCGAACCGTCGAACCAAGATCCTTTAACTCAGTCGAACTAATTCCAACCTTGTGGATAACCAAATTCTAATCAGCATCCATTTCCAAAGTTGAACAGTACAATTAACAGATCCGCATCATCTACCACACCATCGCAATTCAAGTCTTCTGGACAACTTGGGCACTCAGGACATGTTTGCCCAAAAGCAAATAATATAGCCAGCAGATCTGCGTCATCGACGCAACCATCGCCGTTAACATCACCATTCCGTAGAACACAAATAGCATGCAACCAAAACGCCTCGCCAAAGAGCTGTCTTGGCTCTCCGTCAGCTTCACCATTCGAACCGACACCAACAATATAGCACCCGTCAGGTGAGACAGCATTAGCTGACCAAAGTACAGAGTTTTCCGTCAATAGGCTGTCATAGATAACATTTAGATCGTGCATGCCTGTTGATTCTGTCCATCGGAAGGCACGCCCAGAGAAAAATGGCGAATATGGGCAGCTACCCGACATCCCAACTACTATTGAACCATCAGAAGACAAGTCGAAGGCAACACTTACAGGAGGATAGTTCGGTAATACACCCAGATCTAGCACTTGCCCCGCAATCCAACGAGTAGCGCGACCATCCTCGCAGGTATTGTATGACCATCCTACCACCACCGAACCATCGGCGGACACAGCGTAAGCTTCACTATGCTGATACCCGGGAAGCGGATAAAGCAATTCCACGCGTTCATCTTGTCTGTACCATTTGAAGGCAAGCTTGGTATCACTCTGCTTCAACCATCCAACCGTTACAAGACCATCGGCAGATGTATCTCGCGCTTCGCCTTCAAATGGTAGCAAACCGTCCAGTTGAGTATCACGCCAACGTGCTGGTCGAGAATACGATTGTCCCTCATCCGGTCTATACCATCCAGCGGCAAACACGCCGTCGGGCGACACACCATATGCTTCACTACAACAGACGGTCAATCCAGGCCAAAGCGCCTCTACTTGAAATCCTCGCCAGCGAACGGCGTGACTAGTGGAGTAATCAGCATAAAAGTAAAATATCGCTCCAACCACAGTGAAACCATCAAAAGATATATCCCAGGCTACACTTGTGACATCGTCACCAGGATTGAGATCAGACATCGGACCTGTTGGAGCTATCCAATAGAACGCGTGTGAACAGACTTTTCCTGCAGGACAGGGATTATCCCCGGAAAAACCCACTACATAGGAGCCTCCTCTTGACACGCCCCAAGCCGTGCTCCATTTGTTCCAAGGTTCTGGGAGCGTGCCAAGCCATACAAGGCTTTGCGCATTAGCCAGCTGCATCAGGCACGATAGCGCGACTGACATAGTCGACGCAGCAACCAACCGCCTACTCATTCGTGTTTGCATCGCTCTCGACCTCCTTGCGATATGCGTTTGTGTTACTCCAACCTTAAATTTTATCCCAATAAGGGTAGCTTGGGGGACAGTTCTCCCCGAGCTACCCGAGCTATAAGATCCACCCGTCATGCCTTAGAGGGCATTTGGATCGTTAGCAGAGGGGTCCTGGTTCAGGCGCAGCTTGTTGCCGCCGCCGCCCGCCACGCCAGGGAACTGGTCCATAAACACGGCATGTGGCAGGTTCTTGGCATGTCCATCCATGAAGAATACATTCCAGTTATCGGGCATGACGCCACCTTCAGGTGCATCGGAACTGCCATGCCAGATAGCGTACGCGTCGAAAACCCCAATGATTTCGGCAGGTCGAGCAATGGCTCCCAAAGAGCGTACTTGCAACTGCCAATCTCTCGTCGGGTTGGCTCCTCGAAGTGGGTCTTTATAGGTGTAGATGAGCCAGGTGTTATAGATATAGTCGTGCCCAATGGTTCGGAAGAAATTCAGTCCGCTTAGTTCGCACAGATTAATAGGGGAGTAATACCCTATGACACTGGTTGAATCGGCTGGACAAGCCCAGATGGTTTTGGCTTTACGCGATTCCATCATGCTACCTTTGGCACCCGCTTTGATGTAGGGGTCCACCTGGCGTGGGAAGTAAGGAGGTGGATTGCGTAGCAAATCATATGTATCGCGCGGGACATTGTCAAATACCTGTCCGATAGGCTGATACAACAGCTGGCGCAAATTGCCAGTAGCATTGCACGGGATCGTGCGCCCCCCTATGCAGGCAACCATAGGGCGGTTAATAAAGCAAGGGCTAGGGCGTACCCAGGGATTGATATATCCAGTGACTTGATAAAGACGAGTTGGTTCTTGAATCCCTGCTTGAATATTGAACGCCAAGGGGGTATACTCGCCATAGTCTTGCGCATACATGAGGATGGCGGTGCCGATTTGTTTAAGGTTACTCAGACACTGAGTACGGATGGCACTCTCGCGTGCGCGCGCAAAGACAGGGAATAAGATAGCCGCCAATATGGCGATAATTGCTATCACGACCAACAACTCAATCAATGTGAATCCATCTCTTCGCATCTCCGAGATCCTCCCTATTGGTTAGAGTAGAGTTCCTCCACTGCCACCACCAGAGGGCGATGTGGGAACAGGCACTTCCACCGGCTCCACTGTTGGCTGGGGTGTTCGGATAAAGAACCACCAGCTTGCCAGTAGCAGTATGAGTGCCACGATAAGCAACCCAATGGCAAGGACAGGATTGTTTCGAAAGGTTTGCATTTGCTCACCTCACGCAGTTGTTCCAGATGAGCCAGCGTAGATTCGCCGGGTTAAAATCTCGCAGCTCCTCAGGGTCAGCACACCCTGCGTTCTGGGGAGGACGCGGTAGTACCTGTTCTAAGCGATACCACTTCACATGTCCATCCATTAGCGTGATGTTTAACCCCCCCATATGGCGTGCCAGAATCGGGCTGTAGCCTACGGTACCGCTGCGCTGCAAGCCCGAAATAACCTGACGAAAGTTCGGACCACCCTCACAGTCACCGTAGGAGTTGTTATCCGCGGCGCAACCGAAGCAATTACCCTGCGGCGGGGCAGGTCCGTTAGCAGTCTCCGCCAGCATCACAAACTGGGCTGGTGTCTTGATCCAAGAGAGTCCGGGAACCATGATTGTCTCAGCGCCACCCGGCAAACCACCGCCAATCCAGTACCAGCCGGCGATATGAGTGTTATAGCCTATGGAAATCCAACCACGATGAAACCAGTTGTCAAGGTCTATCTCGTGAGGTGGTTTTTTGCCACTGGGACAGAAAAAGACATCCTTGTTCTTGACATAAGGTTGGATTAATCCAGCCCAAAATTTGCGCTGGGCATCAGGTAATGGACCATTTGGACCCAGCACCACGCGGTTAGGCGGGAGAGTATTTTCGTGGTCGCTCGCATAAGCCAGGACTGCCTTGCCAAGTTGGTTCATGTTAGAGGCACAAAAAGATTGCCGTGCTTTCTCGCGCGCCTGCGCGAACACCGGGAACAGGATCGCCGCCAAGATGGCGATGATCGCTATCACGACCAGCAGCTCAATCAGCGTAAAGCCTCTGCCGTATCGCATCGCATAACCCTCCTGAACGAATAATGGCACCGACAGGAATCGGCGTATTGCCTATTATACCCCATGTCTTCGCCGATTCCCGCGTCGCTGCTGCTTTATTATACTCCATCTACGCGCCGATTCCTGCTTAATCGGCGTCGAAAGGGGGGGATTTGGGGAAAAAAACGCTGAGTCGGATGGTTGGGGGGCTATTTCATGGTGTCCATCAGGTCATAGATGGGGGAGATGACCGAGAAGGCGAAGATGCCAATAATCAGCCCCAGAAAGAGCATCATGATAGGCTCTAAGGTGGAGGTCAAGCCTTTGAGTTTCTGTTGCACCTCATCGTCATAGAAGGCGACCACTTCGCCCAGCATTTCGGGCAGTGCGCCTGTCTTTTCGCCTGCAGCCGTGAGTTGGATGACCAAGCTGGGGAAGATACCCGTTTCGCGCATCGCGTTCGCCAGCGGGATGCCTGCCTCCACCTCAGCCCGAATGGTGGCAAGTGCGCGACGCATCAGGTGGTCGCCTGAGGTGGCTGCTGCCAATTCGAGCGCACGCGGGAGGGCTACCCCCGTAGCGATGAGGGTCTGTAAGGCGGCTAAGGTGCGGGTCAGCACCACCTTGCGTGTCAGGTCGCCCACCAAAGGCAGGCGGGCAATCCAGTAGCTGAGCGGCTCCCGCACCCGTGGTATCTGCCATGCCCCCCATAGCCCGCCCAGCAGCAAAAGAGGTGAAGCCAGCACAAGCAGCTTGTGCTGCTGCCCCAGATCGCCCAACCAGACCATCGCCTTTGTCGTGATAGGAAGATTCACATTCATCTGCTTGAACATTTCGGCGAATTTGGGCATGATGAACACAATCATATACGCCATCACGAACAGGGTGGCGGTGAGGACCACGGCGGGATACATCATCGCCGATTTCACGCGCCGTTGCAGCGCGAGCGTTTCACTTAGGTAATCGGCGGCGCGTTTGAGCACCTGGTCGAGGCTACCGCTCGCCTCCGCTGCCTGCACCAAATTCACATAGAGTTCGGGGAAGGCGTGGGGCTGGCGGCGCATCGCCTCGGAGAGCGGGATGCCGTTCTCCACCTCATCGCGCACCTTCTCCACCGCCTCGCGCAGCACGCTGGGTTTCATGTGCGCCATGATGGTTTGCAAGGCTTCCATGATGGGGATGCCCGCGCGAATCATCACCGCGAACTCGCGGCTGAAGGCGACCAGCTCGTCCAGTCGGGCGCGTTTGAACAGGGCGATGCCGCGCCGCGCTGTCGGTTGACGCCGCTCGCGCACTGTCAGCACGAAGTGCCCTTCACGGTGCAGTCGCTCCAAAGCAGCCTGCACACTGGGCGCTTCGATGCTCAGTTGGCGGCTCTCGCCGCTTTTCGAACGCACGCGACACTCGTACACAGGCATGGTGAGCTAATCAGGCGACCTTGTTGCCTTCCTCCATCGTGTCCTTCTCTGTGGGCGGTTCCGCGTAGGACAATGTTCGCGAACTCCCTCCATCTGATGGGGAGGCTTCGTCGATATCGTTGGCGACCACGCGCAGCACCTCTTCCAAGCTGGTTCTGCCAGCGGTCACCAATCGCAAGGCGTCTTGGTAGAGTGGCACCATCCCGTTGCGGATGGCTGCCTCGCGCAGGGTTGCCGTCGGCTGGTGATGCATGATGCCCTGTCGGATGGCGTCGTCCACCTCCATCAGCTCCATGATGGCGTTGCGCCCCCGATAGCCGGTGAAGTGGCAGCGGTGGCAGCCGCGTGCGCCATACACCGTCGCGCCCTTTAGCATGTCAGGCGTGAGTCGCAGTCGAGCCAGCAGCTCGGGGTCTGGTTCCACCGGTTCGCGGCACTCGGTGCAGAGCAGGCGCACCAGACGCTGCGACAGCACCCCCACTAAGGCGGATGCCAGCAGGAACGGCTCCACGCCCATCTCGACAAGGCGTCCGGGCGCGCCCGCTGCCTCGTTCGCATGCAGCGTGGAGAAGACCATATGCCCTGTTAACGCTGCCTCCACCGCTATCATAGCGGTCTCTCGGTCGCGAATCTCGCCTACCAGCACCACATCGGGGTCTTGGCGCAGGATGGCACGCAAGCCCGTCGCAAAAGTGAGTCCGGCACGCGGGTTCACATTCGCCTGCACGATGCCCGGCAACTGATACTCCACAGGGTCCTCAATCGTGATGATGTTGCGTTCGGGCGTGTTCAGGTGGTTCAGCGCGGCATAGAGCGTGGTGGTTTTGCCCGAGCCGGTCGGACCGCAGACGATGAGCATCCCATAGGGTCGCTCGATGAGCCGTCGCAGCCGAACGAGTTGCGATGGCTCCAGCTCCAGCTTTTCCAGATCGAACCGCTCGGTCGATTTCTCCAGAATGCGCAGCACCACCTTCTCGCCGTGAACGGAGGGATAGGTGGAGACGCGTAAATCGTAGGCTTGCCCTGCAATCTGGTAGGCGATGCGTCCATCTTGGGGCACGCGCTTCTCGGCGATGTCCAGATTGGACATAATTTTGATGCGCGCCACCACGGCGTCGTGCAGCTCTTGCGGGATTTCGGAGGTCTCGCGCAGCACGCCGTCGATGCGTTCGCGCACGCGGGTGCGGTGTTCCAACGGTTCGATGTGCAGGTCGCTGGCGCGGTCGGCAATCGCGCGATTGAGAATCGCTTCCACAAGGCGGATGACTGACACATCCTCCTCTTCGGCGGCGCGGATGCGTTGCACGACGCTGCGCACATCTTCGTCCAGCCCGTAGTAGCGCATCAGCGCGTCTTCGATTTGGGGGCGCGAGGCGACGGCAATCGCAATCTCGCGTCCCGCGGTGGCACGCAGGTCATCCACCGCCACAATATCGGCAGGGTCCGCCATTGCCACCACCAGCTGCGCGCCGTTGAGCATGAGGGGCATCGCCTTGTAGCGCAGGGCGAGTTCGCGCGGCACCAGCGCCACCGCCTCCGGCTGGATCGAGACCGTTTGGAAATCGATAAGCGGCACGCCGTACATCAGGCTGAGCGCGCGGGCGCGCGTGCGCTCATCGATAGCGCCCACCCGCACCAGATAGTCCTCGATGGGTTCCTGCAGGTCGGTGCGCGCGGCGATAAGCTCGCCCAGCCGCTGCGCATCCAAAATGCCTTCCTCGATCAGCACATCGGTGAACCGTCGAATCACGAACTTTCGCCCCCGTCTGTAAAGAGCATTATCGGCATTTGGAATGGCGAAGATTAGTGACGGCGGTGTGGGGCAACGCTTTGGGATTTACGCCAGCCATGAGGTAGACTCCATGTGCTATGGGACAGTTGCTGTTAGTTGGAGCGGACAGCACTATCGGACAAGCTGTTGCAAAAGCGTTTTTAGAGGACGACTGGCGTGTCTGTGCGATTGGACGCCACCAAGAGCGATTCACCGACGGTGTTCAGTGGGTCTACACAGTAGACGATGTGGTGGATATATCCCAGATGACGCAAGCCGCACAAGCATTGGAAGCGTATCTGCAATCTTTGGGTGGGCATTCCATCGATGTGATGGTCTACACAGTCGGCGATATTGCCGTTCAGAAGGTCCATGAGATGCCGCTGGAGACATGGCAGCGAGTGCTGAATGCGAACCTGACGGGTGCGTTTGTGGCGACTCAGGCGTTTAGCCGCCTATTGAGTGCCGAACCGCACCTGTTCTATCTGGGCGCCCTGAGCGAGAAGTTAATCCTGCCCGGTTTGAGCGCGTATGCGACGGCGAAGGCAGGGCTGGAAATCTGGGCGCAGGTGCTGGCAAAAGAGCAGCCACGCTGGAAGGTGACCGTTGTACGCCCTGCCGCAGTTGCAACACGGTTCTGGGAGCGCGTGCCGTTCCGCATGCCTGCCAAGGTGCTTCAGCCAGAAGATGTGGCGCTGCGCATTCTGGAAACATATTATAGCGAGCCCAAATCAGTGCTGGATATAGTCCCTGAATGATGGAGCGGGATGGGTGCCTACTCTCGAATCACCTCCGGCTTGAGCAGGATAACCAGTTCGTTCTGGGTGGTGGAGCGGCGACGGCTCTTGAACAGTTCACCCAAGACGGGGATTCGAGAGAGCAGGGGCACTTGCTGCAGTGTGCGCACCTCCTCATCTCGGATGAGACCGCCCAGCGCGATGGGGGAGCCGTCGCGCACACGAATTTTGGTGCGCAGCTCGCGCGTCGCAATCTGGGGAAGGCTGCTATCGCCCACGCGCAGGAACCCCGTGACGAGGCTCACTTGGGGATAGATATCCAGGGTGATGGTGCCGCCCGGCTCGGCATAGGCGCGCACCTGCAGCACAATCCCCACCTCCTGCTCCCGCACATCGAACAGGGGGGTGCCGGCGGTGGTGGTGCCCGAGACCACGGGGTAAAGGATTCGGTCGCCAATCAACACCCGCGCCATCTCGCCGTTCAGCACCGACACGCTGGGATTGGCGAGCAGCTTGGCGACACCGCGCTGCTCCATCGCTTTCAGCGTCGCCTCGATGCTGATGGGCGTGCGCCAGAATCGGCTCTTGTCGGGCGGGGTGAGCAGAGTCTGGTTGGCGATGGACTGCTGCTCGTTGGGGCGCACAATCTCCTGGATGCCGAACTTGCTCCAGTTATAGTCCAGTCCCAGCTCCTTCAGGGAGTTGCGCGAGATGTCGGTGACCATCACCTCGATGCGGATTTGAGTGGGTGGCTGGTCCAGTCGCTGGGCGGTTTTGAGCGCGGCTTGCACGCTGTCGGCTGCGCCGTAGAGCAGCAGGGTGCGGATGTTGCTCCATTCGGCTTCTGCACCAACAGCGGCGCCTGTGCCCCCTGCCTGCGTTGGGGCAGGGGATTGACCTGTGGAGGGTGCGGATGCACGCTCGGCTTGGCTCTCGTCGCTGGCGAGTGCGGGTGCAAGCGGTGGCACGCCGGGCAATATGCGCACATCGGGATGCAGCATGCTCAGGGTTTGCAGCAGCCCCAGCGGGTTCACGAAGCGCACCTCGTACAGCTCCACAATCGGCGGCTCCGCCTTCACGGGCGCCGCCGGCGCAACGGGTGTATCCCAGACCGCTAACTGCTCCGGCTTGCCCACCACATAGCACCCTGCCACCACGCGATAGGTCAGTCCCAGCGGCTTTAGCAGCACCTCCAACGCCTGCTCCACACTGACCTGCTTCAGATGCGCGGTTACTTTGAGGTCGTCGCCGCCTGCCAACATCAGGTTCACATGTGCCTGACGCGCGATAATCTGCAACGCCACCCCCAAGGGCACGCCATCCAGCTCCAGGTCGAGCTGGGCGCAGGCGACGCTGAGTGTGGCAAGAAGGCTCCAGAAAGCAACGAGCTTAGGGCGCATAGGGCACCTCCAAAATGAGGGTCTGTTCACCATGACGAACGGTAATCTGGCGCGGTGCGTTTCGCACAATGCGCCACTCGGCGTTCGGCTCGTTCGAAGCGCGCAGTAGGACACCGTTGAGTTCGAACAGCACAACGATTTGCCCCTTTGCATGGTCGTAAATCCGCCCGCGGAAACGCGGCGAATTTGTAGAGACGGGCAAGGAAGCGGCGGATCCACTCTCACCCTTGCCCTCTTCTCCCTTACTGTGTTGGACGGGTTCTTGGTCGGATGAAGCAGGCTGCAGGGTCAGGGGTAGCACAGGTAGCGTAGCGGTCTCCTGCCCGACCTGCCTTGCTGGCGTAGGAATCGCCCCTCCCACCTCCTTCGTGGAGGAGACCGGGACTCCTTCGGCGGCGAACGGCTCCTGATGTTCGGGCGTCACGGCGAGCAGTTGCTGACGCACGCGCTGATAGAACTCTGGATTCAGCGGGGGCGCACTCGCTGCGGCAGGGTCGGAACCCGTCGCACCGTCGCTCGGCTCTGTTGGCGGTGGGGCTGCTGCGTTCTCGCTCAGTACGGGTTGGTCACCCGCACTGCCTGACCCGCGGGGCAGCAGGGCGAAGACGGAAATCAGTAGGCAGATGATGGCGCCTGCAATCAGCAGCGTCTGGCGATTCGGCTTCTTCATCGGATGCCACCTCCTGGCGTTGTCCCCACCCCCGTCTGCCCCGTGGAGGGGGCGGGCGGTAGCTGCACCTCCATCTCGACGACCGCGCTCACGCCTGTTCGCTTGTTGGCATCGGCGGTTAGCTGCACGCCGGTTAGCTTGACCACGAGCGGCGCACTCTCCAGGCTTTGCAGCCAGTGTAGCACCTGCTGGCTGGAGCCGTTCAGGCGGAAGCGCAGCAAGCGTGCTTTCCACTCGCTGGGGCTGCCCGATGGGCTTGATTCACCGGGCGGTTCAGCGGTCTCAACGCCGATGATGCTAAGTCCTTGCTGAGCGGCTCGGCGGCTGAGCTGGCTGATGACGAATGCCTGCGCGTTCGGCACGCTGGTCAGCTGGGCAGCAATCTGTTCGATGGTTTTAAGCAGTTCCTGCTCCTCAGGGGGCAGAGTGGACTGATCAGGTGGGTTGAGTACCGCGGCGCGATATGCCTCCGCCTCTGTCCGAATACGGCTCAGCTGCATGAATCCGACGCTAACGAGCAGAACGCAGGTTGCAGCGCTGAGAATGGCTGCCATCTGCAAGCGTTGCAACCGCTGTGGGGTGAGAGCGAGTTGTGCCCAGAATCGGGTCAGGAAGCGGTTCACGGTGTTCCACCCCCTTCTGGAGAGGATTCCGTAGGCGTCTGCCCGCTATCGGAGGGGACGGGTAGCGTCAGGCGGATTTCGAACTGGCTCCGCTGGGTCGGCGATGCGGATTCGACGCCTTGATTGCGGGTGATAGAGAGGGGGGTGACATCGGCGAACAAGCCTGTGTTGCGCAACCGCTCCGTGTAAAGACGCACCGGCTCAAACCCCTGCGTGCTACCCCGCAAGGTGATGGTCAGCCCCATGTCGGGCTGATGAGCAATCGTCGCCTCCTGCAGAGTGGTGGCGCGGGGAAGCAGTCGCGTAATCGCCATCAGGATGAGGTTGAACTCCATCGTGCGCAGGCGCGCTGTTTGCACTACCTCTTTCGGGAAAGGCGGCGCGGATGGCGGGGTCTTTGCCTGCTCCAACTGCTCCGCGCGCTGTTGCCAGAAGGCACGCTGCTGCAACGCCCTCGGCAACTGATACCCCAGATAGAGGATTCCAACGCCCATCATGAGCAGGCTGATAAGCAGGCTCAAGACGCTTATCTGTGCCTGGCGAATCTCGCGGCGCCGTCGGCTCGCCCACTCGGCAAGCAAGTTGAGCGCGTGAAGGCTCATGCTACCTGCACCTCCTGTTGAGAAAGGGGTGCCTCTGTCTTGGGCAGGTCGGGCAAGTCGGACAGGTCCGGGGGGGTCGAACGGGCTGCTTCCACCTCCAGCACGGCGCCGAGCGCGGACGCATAACACCCCATCTCCTCGGGACGGCGGTCCTGTACCGCCACACGCCACCTCAGCGCGCGCGTGAGGTCGCCTATGAGGCAGGTAAGCCCCACACTCTGGGAGCAGTAAGGCGCCAATCCTTGCAGGGCAGCCCCTTCACCTGTCAGCAGAAAGCTGTCCAGCAACCCCAGATAGCTCCCATCGGGGAAGCGCGAGCGCTGAAAATCGACCAAGCGACGCATCTCCGCGGTCAAATTGTGCAGAAAGCCCAGTAGCGAGAGACTCGGCAGACCGAGCGGTTCGGGAAAGTGGAGCGTGCCGTTCTCATCGATGCGGCTCTGCTGCAGGAGCGACTCCGCCTCTTCGTAGCTGGCGCCCAGCGCACGCTGCACCATCTCGATGGCATCGTTTAGCCCGATTCGTAGCGTGCGGGTGAACTCCAGGTAAACCTCGCGCGCAACCGACATCTCGGTGTAGTCGTGGCGGATAGTGAGAATGGCGGTTGCCTTGCCGCGCCAGAGCAGGCTCTGCGAGCGATGATGGCGTGTCAGCACTCGCACCAGGGCGTCCGCCTCTGGCACAACCCCCACAGGCTGCAAGCCGGCGAGCAAGGCGGCATCGAGGCGCGAATGCACGGCGGCTTCCGAAACGGCAATCAAGCGTGCCGGTATCATGTCGCTCTGCGGCGTTTTGTTCTCGTGGTTGGTGCTGGAAGCCGAAAATTCGGGCTGCGTCAAGTTGGGTGGCAGCCAGAAGCGATAGAGCATCGGCTCGCGCGTCGGCGGCAGATGGCGCGGTGCCTCCAACGGCGCCGACTGGTTCAATTCCTCCAGTGAAAGGCGCGGCACCTCCACCCATTTGTTGACCACCTGATTGCCGCCTATTACAACGCTCACGGCTGATTCACGGAGGCGCATCAGGCGCATCAGCCCCCGAATCGCCTCGGCAACCCGCTGGGGCGACACCACCACGCCCTCCACCACACTTTCCGGCGGGGTCGGGCACTGCCCGAACGCCAGCACCTGCCCCTCGGTCGAGCGCACCAGATAGATGGCACGACTGCCTATGTCCAGCCCAAGCATTCCCTTCTATTTTCGGCAGAATTGCCGAGAGGCTTCAGCCATTGGGGTTTCGCTCTGGGGCTTGACCAGATGACCGCTGCGGTGGCGAGACGAGAGGGTTTGACTGGTACAATTTTGCCTGGTGACGATGGCGGGCTATGTTCCTGGCTATGTGCGGGCGTATGAGGCAGGGTGGTTGCGGGCGCGTGTGGAATCAACTCAAATAAAAAGGGAGCGACAGGCAAAGGAGAGCAAAACCTGCCGCTCCAATTGAGAGGTGTGTCGTTGCTTGCCACTTTTTAAGACGGCTTTCCCCCATGAAAAGTTCCCACGCGCGCCTCTTTCTCCTCTGGGCAAGCCAATAGGGGACCATGCCTCTACTCTACCTCTTCCAGCACTTCGCGAATCCATCGTTCGATCCAGCCGTCGCACACGATGGCTTCGTTCGTCCGTACAGCATTCAGCTCCTGGCGAACAAGGCTGTAGTCAACCTCGTTCTCTTCTTCCAACTGCTCCAGCAGCTGCAAGCCGACTGCCGTAATTTGCTCCATGCGTTCCAGCCATGGCTCAATCTCTTCCAGGAGTTCCTCGTTTTTGAGGGTATGGCGCAATCGTCGTGGCAGGCTATGGAGTCGTTCCAGCTCGATTCGGAGCGGGGTGGTGTCTCCTGTCATCTGCCACTCCTCGATGGCTTTGACGAAGGCGGGCGGGTCGGCGCGCCAGTGGCGTGACCAGAGGTTCTCCTTGCAGAATTCCAGCATCACGGGCAGGGCATCTTCTCCTACCAGGTGGGTGATAGCGGCTTCCCAGCTGCGCTGGCTATCATAGGCGCGAGCGTTCCAGAGCAGGTCCGCATAGGTGCCTAATGCCACACGCGACGCTTCCGCTTGGTTCATCGGGTTCGAAACGAGCGCCTCCAGGTGGTGCAGGGTGGCGGCGTCGCGCCCCGTGATAGGACCCATTAGCAGGCGGCTTGGCTCGTAATCGTTCACGGGATAGTTGTCCCACACGAACGGCTTGCGCCGAATCGCCAGCCCGAACAGCTCCGCCTCTTCTGCCGTGATTTCGCGCGAGACCACATGCTTGCCTGTCCACATAATCGAGATGCCCGCCTCGGTACGCTCACCCAGCTCGCTCACATAGGGTGGCTCGCCGAGATTATGATAGAAGGTCGGGCACACAATGAGCCATGCCGTTTCGTCGCGCGCCGTCAGCCAGCGATGCAAGCGGTTCGACAGGTCGGCGTGGGCATGCGCCAGCGAGTTATAGGTCTGTTTATCCGCAGGGTGGACCAGATGGTCGGGAATATCGTCCAGCAGCAGCCCGAAGCTGCGAACTCCCATTTGCCGCACCGACTCTATCTTGGCGGTCAACCGCTCGAACTCCGCTGGGTCCGAATAGACCATCGACAGACCGGGGCTGATGCAGAACACGAACTCGATGAAATTGTCGCGTGCGGTGTCGATAAGCTGCTGCAGCTGTTCCGCCTCTTCAGGGGGATACGGCTCGCGCCAGTGTTCGCGATGGAAGGGGTCATCTTTGGGGGCGTAGAGATAGATGTTCATTTTGACCTGCCCCATAAATTCCAGCATGCGCAGGCGCGCGGAATGTTTCCACGGCACGCCATAGAAACCTTCCACGATACCCCGCCATGCCAAATCGGGCTGGTCTGCAATCTGCATGAGGGGGAGCGATTTGCCGTCCCATGCTTGTAGCAGGGTTTGACACGCGTAGAAGGCGGCACGCGGGGAGCCAGCGCGGATGCGAATGCGGGCGTTCTCCACCTGCAGCCGATAGCCCTCGAAAGGCAGCTGGGAATCATGCTCAATAAAGGCGGTCCAGCCGCCATACGCCTCACCCAGCGCGGTCAGGGGGCGTGCCGACGCCTCCCAGCCAGGCGGGTATTTGACCGAATGACAACCGGCGAACGGAAGCCGCTCGCCGGTTGTCGTGACCTCGTGTGGAACAGGTAGCCAGCGTATCATGGGGAAACCTCAAAGTAGCGACCGAACTGCATTCAGCGCCGCCTCATAGTTCGGGTGTTCGGTAATTTCTGGGACATACTCCACATAGCGAATGATACCCGCTGGATCAATCACGAACACGGCGCGTGTGTTGAGGCGCAGCTCTTTGACCAGCGTGCCATACGCCTGACCGAAAGAGGCGTCACGATGGTCCGATAGCACCTCGATGCGATCGATGTCCGCCTCGCCGCAGAAGCGTTTTTGGGCGAAGGGCAAATCCATGCTGACGGTCAGCACGCGCACGCCTTCGGGGAGTCGACTGGCTTCCTCATTAAAGCGGCGGGTCTGAGCCGAGCAGACACCCGTATCCAACGACGGCACCACGCTAATCAGCAACACTTTGCCGAAGTAGTCCTTCAGATGGACGGTTTGCAAATCTTGCCTGATGAGCGTGGCGTCGGGCGCCGGGTCGCCCGGCTTCAGCGCAGCACCCGTGAGTGTCAAAGGGGTGCCCTTGAAAGTCACGGTGCGTTCCATCTCTCGAACCTCCTGTGATGGGACAGTATACCCGAAAGGCTCTCAATCTCGGAAGCGGTAGCGAATCAGTGTCCAGAGGGCTTCGAGACCGTCGGTCCAGCGAATCTTCTTGCCCTGCTGGCGCGTGCGGGGGCGGTAGCGCTCGATGGGCACCTCCACGATTTTGTAGCCGCGCTTGAGCGACTTTGCCGTGACCTCGGGGCAAAACTCGAAGCGCTGACATTTCAAGTTCAGGGAGCGCAGCAGCTCGGTGCGAAACGCTTTGTAGCAGGTTGCCTCGTCGCGCAGGGGATAGCGATAGAGCAGGCGCACCGCCCACGCCAGCACCAAGTTGGCAATCTTGTTCGGAAGCGGCATCGCTTTGGGCAACCCGTGCGTAAAACGGCAGCCATAGGCGATTGCCGTTTCACCCTGCAGAATAGGCTCCACCACTTTCGGAATCTCAGCCGGGTCGTATTCCAGGTCGGCATCCTGAATGATGGTGACCTCGCCTTCGGCATAGGGGAGCGCAGCGCGAATAGCCGCCCCCTTGCCCACATTCTGCGGCAGGCGCAGATGTAAAATGTCGGGTTCCTGCGCCAGAATCTCGCTGGTGCCATCGTTCGAGCAGTCATCCACGACGATAACCTGTTTACGGAAGGGTGCCGCGCGCAGGCGACACAACAGCTCCTGAATGGTTTCGCGCTCGTTATACACGGGCACGATGACGGTGATAAGTGCCTCTTTACCTGCCATTCGCTCTTGCGGCAAGATGACTCACCTCTATTCGTCCGCTGAAGTAGAGATGCCTTCAGTCCGTTTCCGCCTCCTTGCCTGTCTCGCCCTGCTGGGTGCCGGCTTCAGCGGGGGAAGCGCGTTGTTGGCGTATTTCGGGATGGCGAATCTGCCCGCCTGTGTGCGCTGTGTACGCCATCACGCCAAACACCAGCGCGTTCAGCACGAGTAGCGCCACCGCGGCGCTGGTGGTGGATGCGGGACGCGTGGCTGCCACCCCTATCCCCGCTATGGCGGCTACCCCCAACGCAATCCCTGCCCAGAGCGCAAATTTGCCCATCGTCTCATGCTCTTCGATATAGGCTTCCTCCACGCCGGGCATCTCTTCGATCACCTCTTCTGCCGATTCACCCGACAGATAGACGGGGATGGCGCTCAAGCCGACTATCACCAGTGCGGCCAAAGCGGTTTTCTGGATGGTCTCGTTGCGCCGCACCACCCCCCACAGCAGCAGGAGAAAGGTGAAAAGCGTGCCCAGCACTGGCAAATGGTTCAAAATCAAATGCATCTGTGCCCCATTCATCCGTGTCCTCCCGATTTTCAAGTTTACCCAATAGAGAGCGGGTATAATCCCTTCGCTATGCGTCGAGTGAGCGGGATTATGGGTTGGTGTTTCTTATGGTTCGCCGTTGCGCTTGCCGATACAGGCGTCTCCATCAGCAATCTGCAGGCGCATGTGCGCTATCTGGCTTCGCCAGAGCTGGAGGGTCGGTTGGCAATCGCCCCCGGGGCGCACAAAGCCGCAGAATATATCGCCCGCATGTTCCAAGAGTATGGATTGGAACCTAAAGGCACAGATGGCTACTTCCAAGATTTCGAGATGACCATCGGCTTCCAGCCGGGAGGCGACAATTCGCTGCGGTTGAAACCGCGCCGTGGGCGAGCGTGGCAAGCACCCGGCGACTCCTTCCGCCCTGTGAATCTCACAGCGAACGCGAAGGCGTCGGGCGAGGTGGTGTTTGTCGGCTATGGCATCGCCGCACCCGAACAGGGCTACGATGAGTACGCCGGGATCGAAGTGAAAGGCAAAATCGTCGCCTTTTTGCGCGGCGCACCCAATCTGGGTGAAGAGAAACCGCTGCCCCGCACCGTGAGCAGCTTGAGCCAGAAGGTGCGCACCGCAGCCGAGAAGGGCGCCATCGGCGTGCTGGTCCTGAATACCCCGGACAACGATACCCTCCTCCCGTTAGGGATGATGCGTGGGCGTGGGGCACAACAGCTCACGATTCCCGTGCTGAACCTGACGGTCGAGGTTGCCAACCGCCTGCTGCAGTCTGCCCGTCTCGATGTGGCGGCGGTCATCGAAAAAATCGCCAGCACCCGCCAACCCGTAAGCCAAGCGATTCCGGGCTTGCGGGTGGAGATGGCAGCGAGCATCGAGCCGCGTAAAGGCATCGCGCGCAATGTGATTGGCTTTCTGCCCGGCAACGACCCGGTGAAGCGCGAGGAGATAATCGTGATTGGAGCGCACTATGACCACATCGGCTTTGGTGAGGTTGGCTCGCTGGCGCCCGAGCCGGGCGGCATCCATCACGGCGCGGACGATAACGCCTCCGGCACGGCGGGCTTGCTCGAACTGGCGCGCATGCTCGCCGCAGACCGTGCCCAGCTCCAGCGCAGCGTGCTGTTTATCGCCTTTTCGGGCGAAGAGGAGGGGCTGGTCGGCTCCGCCCATTTCGTGCGCAACCCGACCGTGCCCATAGAAAAGATTGTCGCCATGCTCAATCTGGACATGATTGGGCGGATGACGAATGACCGCCTGTCTGTGAGCGGCATCGGCAGCTCGCCTCAGTGGGAGGAGATGGTCAAGGCGGCAAACAGTGACGGCTTGAGCCTGAATCTGGGGCAGAGCGCGACAGGAGGCAGCGATCATACCTCCTTCTTCCTGCGCAATATTCCCGTGCTGTTCTTCTTCACGGGCATGCATCCCGACTACCACCGCCCTTCCGATACTTGGGACAAGATTAACTACGAGGGTCAGGCGAAGGTGGTGCGGATGGTCTATCGGGTGGCGATGGCGCTGTCCCAGCGTGAGGAGCGCATTGCCTTCAGTCGTCCCCAGCAAACGGCATCGGAGCCGCCGGCGCGACCGCGTGGCGGGCGTGTGCGGCTGGGCATCATTCCCGAATACACCGACGACAACAAAGGGGTGCTGCTGCAGGGTGTATCGCCTGGCTCGCCTGCTGAAAAAGCGGGGCTGAAAGCGGGCGACCGCATCATCGCCATCAACGGCAAGCGCGTGGAGAACATCGAGCAGCTGATGGCACTCTATGGCGAGCTGGAGCCGGGCAAAGCGGCGGAACTCACCATCCTGCGCGACGGGCAGGAACTAAAAGTCCAAATCGTGCCCGTTAGCAACGAGTAGAGGCAGCTATGGGGCTGCTTCGGGGAGTGGCAGGAGGTAGCTCCTAAAGCGTGGCGATGACCAATCGCGCGATAGCGAAGTTGCGAGACATATTGGCGGCTCGTCCCGCTGCGCGGCAGGTGGGTGAGCTGATGCTGGGCACACTGATTGGGCAGGCAATTTTGGTGGTCAGCGCCCCGATTCTGACTCGCCTTTACACCCCTGCCGATTACGGCGTGCTGGGAACCTATAGCGCGTTGGTCGTTGTGCTCAGTGTCGTCGCCACATTACGGTATGAACCAGCGATTCTGCTCCCCCAGGCGGATGAGGAAGCCGATTCGTTAGCCGCCATGGTGCTCCATCTCACCGTTATACTGTCTCTCCTTATAGGCATAGCGATTTGGGTGATCGGCTCATGGCTGAACCCTGCTTGGCTCCAGCCGATTCGTCCCTATATCGGGCTACTGGTCTTGGGGGTGCTGTTCTATGCGGTGGCGCAGGTGTTGACCTATCGGCTGATACGGCTCCAACGATTTCGTCCGCAGATGCACAGTCGCTGGACACAGTCGCTGTTTTATGTTCTCACTCAGCTAAGCGGCGGCGTTTTACGGGTAGGCGCAGTCGGGCTGCTGGTGGGGCAGGTAGTGGGTCAGTTGGTCAGCGTGTTGCTACTGGGTGTGGCGGGACGGTTTCGTGGGTACGGATACAGGCGCCTTTGGGCACTGGCGGTGCGATACAGACAGTTCCCACTCTACAGCTTACCGGCAGCTTTAATCAGCACGCTGGGGATGCAGCTTCCCATCCTGTTGGCAGCGGGGCTTTATTCCGTGAAGGAAGCGGGTTGGCTTCTGTTAGGATTGCGCTTGATCGGGATGCCGGTGGATTTGCTGGCATCTTCACTGGGGCAGGTCTATTTGGGGCGGGCGGCGGAGCTGGCGCGCCACTCGCCCGAGGCGCTCCGAGTGTTTGTAAGGCGCACGCTCAAACAGCTGACGGGGCTGGCTCTCGTGCCCACCGTGCTGCTGATGAGCGCGGCGCCACCGCTTTTTGCCTGGCTGTTTGGTGCTGATTGGCGCACCAGTGGCGAGTATCTGCAGATACTGGCGCCTGTGCTGCTGGCGCGCCTTGTGGCGTCCCCAATTGCCCAGACGCTCATCGTTACGAGGCGATTGAGCCTCCAGCTGGGCTGGGAGAGCCTCCGCCTGATACTGGTCGCCCTCAGTTTCTGGCTGCCTGCGAGTATGCATTTACCCTTTCGGACTGCGCTGATCGGGTATACTGTTGTTTACACGCTGAGTCTGGGGTTGCTGATTGGACTGATACTCTGGAGCGTGCACAATTACTGCAATACTCGGTATAATGATATCTTGCATACCGCATCGGACAGGTCAGAATGGAGTTCATCCATACGGTATGGGCAGGAACGGGAGGTAAACAATGGCAGCCGGTAGAGGTAAAAATCGATTTGATACACCTTTATGGTTGCGTAAACTTTATACCGCTCTGAGGCTTACCAGGCGTCAGGGGATAACGAACACTGTGCGTTTTGCTTTGGCGAATTGGCGACACCTTGCATGGAAATGGAAGGCTGAACGCAGCTTTCGCCGATTTAGCGATCGCGAGATTGTTCTTGTCGAGAATGTAAACGGTTTCAATATGTTTGTTAGTACAAAAGATTTTGGAATTGGAATGGAAATATTTTATTCTCGTGTTCATGAACCATTAGTCACAAAGCTTCTGAATCTTGTGGTAAAAAGAGATGATATTGTGCTAGAATGTGGCGCGAACATAGGATATTATTCCCTTCTCCTCTCGCGACTCGTTAGACCAAAAGGGCGTGTTATTGCTGTAGAACCTAATCCAGAGATAGCTAAAATATTGAAAATGAATTTATGTATTAATGATATTGATAATGTCGAAGTGATCGAGACTGCATTGGGACAGAATGAAGGGGAAGCCGATTTCTATGTGTGCCAGTCATCTAACCTAAGTAGCTTTAAAAATTCATGGCTTGATGATTTTGTGTTTGTGAGGCGTGTTCCTATGCAACGCATAGATAGTTTGGTAGCACAACTTGGTTATTCTATCAACGCAATTCGTATGGATGTCGAAGGTTTCGAGGTTGAGATTCTGGAGGGTGCTGTAGAAACCTTGCGTAAAAATTCACCTAAAATTTTGATTGAATATCATAAAGAGAAGATTGGCGTTCAACAGGCAGAAGAGACTCTCCGATGGCTGTCCGAAGAAGGATACCAAATCATGATAGTTATCCCTCGCGATTACGACTGGCCATTTATGAAACAGCAAGCACCAATATTTATTCCTGCATCCATAACCGATTTTCTTCATAGCGATCTTTGGCAAATGCCACATCTTAAAACATATACAATTGTTTTTGTATCAAAAAATGAAAAATAATTTAATAAATATATTCTTACCATCCCTTCGAGGTGGAGGGGCAGAGCGGGTGATGCTGTACCTGGCGCGGGGCTTTGCCGAGCGCGGCTTCGCGGTCGATATGGTGCTGGCGCACGCCGAGGGACCCTATCTAAAGCATGTGCCGTCGCAGGTGCAGGTGGTAGATTTGGGCGCCAAACGGGTGTTGCTCAGCTTGCCCCGTCTGGTGCGCTACCTACAGGATGTTCAGCCATCTGCCCTGCTCTCGGCGATGGACCATGCGAATCTGGTGGCAATCTTGGCATGGCGTTGGGCGCGTGTCCCCACCCGGCTGGTGGTGAGCGTTCATAACATGATGAGCATCGCCACACAGCACGCTCCCCAATCCAAAGCGCGACTAATCCCGATGCTGGCGCGGTGGCTTTACCCGCAGGCTCACCGAGTGGTAGCCGTCTCGCACGGGGTTGCCACGGACATCCTCCACCTCTATCAGCTGCCGACCGCGAAAGTGGAGGTCATCTATAACCCTGTGGTCACACCGGAGCTGATGACCCAATCACAGGACACCGTTGAGCATCCGTGGCTAACAACAGGTGAACCCCCTATCATTCTCGGGGTGGGGCGTCTCACGGCGCAGAAAGATTTTGCCACTTTGATTCGCGCCTTTGCCCGTGTACGGCAGTCTCATGAAGCGCGGCTGATTATTTTAGGGGAGGGGGAAGATCGCCCGATTCTGGAGCGTCTTGTCAGGGAGTTAGGCTTGCAAGAGTGGGTGGCTCTGCCCGGCTTTGTGGCGAATCCCTATGCTTGGATGCGGCGGGCAACGGTGTTTGTGCTTTCCTCCCGATCGGAGGGATTTTCGATGGTGCTGGTGGAGGCGATGGCTTGTGGCACACCTGTAGTGTCTACCGATTGCCCCAGCGGACCGCGCGAAATTTTGGAGGACGGCAAATGGGGTAAACTGGTGCCGGTTGGGGACGAGGCGGCGTTGGCGGAAGCAATCTGCCAGACCTTGAAAGAGGGGGCGCCCCGCGATCCCTCGATTCGAGCCAACGACTTCTCGTTGGAGAGGGCAGTGGAGTCCTACCTGATGACCTTGGGGCTGAAATAGAATGGAGGCGGTTCGGCTTCAGACGGTCGCGAGGGGGTATCATCGTGTACACCCCCTATTCGGCTGGGGAATAGGATTGGGGCTGACATTTTTGCTGGGCACGCTTTTCAGCTGGGCAGCCTTTTCCGCCCACATAGGCGCGTTGAGTGGGCTTCTGCTTATCGGTTGGGCTATCTGGGCATGGTACGCTCCCCAATTGGCACTGGCGTGTCTGTTCCTTATCTGGCTCACCCTCTATCAGCGGGCAACCCTTCCGCTCTTTCAGGTGGAGGGGGGCTGGAATCGGGGCGGTCTGAGTCTGGGCGACCTGCTCTGGTTCGTCTTTGCTATAATATGGCTGATTCAGCGGGTCAGCACGAGAAATGGTTTACCGTTTGCGGTAGGCAAGCGTTCAGATCCTCTCCTCCTGTTGCTGACGCTTTATCTGGGGTTCTCCGTGCTGCTGCCGCTGCTGGGCGTGTTGGTAGGGGGCTGGCCGCCTTCTTATGCGATTCCCGGTTTGCGCCATCTGCAATGGGCGAGCTTTGCCCTGTTCAGTGGCTGGCTTGTTCGTCAGGATGGCATCCTGCCTACATGGCGGCTCCTGCTGACCGTCTTTACCCTTGCCGGGATACTACATGCTCTCTATGCGCTTCTCCAGCTGCTGGTACCGCTGGGTATTGCTCCCTCAGAGTGGCTTCTGCCCGATCAGATTTTTGCGCAGCGATTCGCGACCACATGGTTTTTCTATCCCCGCACAACAGGGTTGCTCGTGAATCCAAACAGTTATGGACTATTTGGCGCTGTGCTGCTGCTGCTCTTGAGCGCATCCTTGCTGTCGCGTGCATCGCCTGGTGTCGGAAAGGGGGTGCTGATGGGCATCGCCAGTGTGTGGGCGGTGGCAACCTCCGCGTCGCGTTCCGCTCTTGTTGGACTGGCAGTCGGTTTGTTTGTCATAGCGACGATGTCGGTGCTGCAAGCGATTCTCAAGCGAGATGAGAAGGGTATTCTCTCTGGGATTGGTTTCGTGATGGGACTGCTTCTGATAACGGGTATCACGCTTGCCACTCTCTGGCTCCTTCTTCCCCCCCATCTGTTCAATCGGGTCGCTTTGGTGCTAAGTGTGGCACTTGAGGGTGCCGCAGTGGACCCCAACGCCATTGGACGGCTTAATCTTTGGGAGCAGGGGTTACAAGCGTTCGAGGAGCGATTTCCCTTTGGCACATGGGTGCCAGCGGGCTATGCACTTGGCATCCCGCTGGACAGCTATTATGTGAGTTTGCTTGTACAAGGTACCCCGCTCTATCTGGGGCTATTTCTTCTCTTGCTGGGTGGTATCATGCGACTCGCATGGCGCAAGGGGTTTGTCAATAAGCCGTTAATGGGTGGAGCGGGGCTGGCACTTGCTGGTGTTGCCATCCTAATAGGCGTTGCATCGTTCACTTTATCGCCCCTACAAGAGCCACAGACCCTTGTGCCGTTCTGGTTCTTGTTGGGTGTCGGGATAGCAACGGGCGAATCGAAGCGATGAAGATTCTCTTTGTCACCACAGGGCTTGCCTATGGCGGTGCCGAAACCCAGCTGAAGGAGCTGGCGATACGGCTCAAGCGACGCGGCTGGGAGGTGCATATTGCTTCGATGCTGCCTCCCGCTGCCTATGTGGAGGCGTTGCAGGAAGATGCAATCCCTATTTATAACCTGCGCATGCGGCGCAAGGTACCAGACCCCCGAGCGCTGTTCCGCTTGGCTGCCATCGTTCGCCGGGAACGCTTCCATGTGGTCCACGCCCATATGGTGCATGCGAACCTGTTGGCACGATTCACGCGACTGCTCGCCCCAATGCCACTCCTGATATGCACGGTACACACCATCATCGAGGGAGGGCGCCTGCGAGAAATTGGCTACCGGTTAACCGACCCTTTGGCGGACTTGACCACTCAGGTCAGCCAAGCCGGGCTGAAGCGCTATGTGCGGATAGGGGCGGTGCCAGCCCACAAGATACGCTTTATACCCAACGGTATCGACACAGAACGGTTTCGTCCTAATCTGGCAGCTCGCTATGAGGCACGCCAAGCTCTGGGGCTTGGTGAAGCATTTACTTGGCTGACCGTGGGACGGTTGGAACCCGTCAAAAATCACTTGGTGCTGATTAAAGCTTTCCAAAAAGTTGTCTCCATGCACGACTCTGTGCAGTTGCTCATCGTGGGTCAAGGACCGCTACGCGAAACGCTGGAGCAAGCCATCGCTCAGGCTTCACTGGATCGCCATGTGCGGCTAATGGGAGTACGGCGGGACATCCCGTCGCTCATGAACGCGGTGGATGGCTTTGTGTTGTCGTCGAACTGGGAGGGCATGCCGATGGTGCTGCTGGAGGCAGCCGCTACTGCTCTTCCCATCGTGGCGACTGATGTGGGGGGCAATGCGGAAATTGTCCTGGACCGCGTGAACGGTTACCTCGTGCCCCCGGCTAACCCGGATGCCTTAGCGGAGGCGATGCAGCAAGTGATGAATCTGCCCGAAGATGCTCGCCAGGCAATGGGGGCTGCAGGACGCGCGCATGTGGTGCAGAACTTTGATATGGAGCGGATTGTGGATCAATGGGAAGCACTCTACCAGGAGCAGCTGGAACGGAAAGGCTTAATCTGAGCCGTGAACCGGTGCGTGTGGCTATTATTAGCAACCATGCACCTACTATTGTAAGCTTTCGAGGCGCGCTCATCCGCTCGCTGGTACAGCGTGGGGCAGAGGTTTGGGTGTTAGCCCCCGACTACACGCCCGAAATCCGTGCGGCTGTCGCCGAACTGGGAGCTACCTCCATCGACTACCCACTGAACCGCACGGGTATGAATCCCCTCCAAGATGTTCGGACCCTGCTGGCACTCGCTCGTATTCTGCGCCGCCTGCGTCCCGATGTGGTAATGCCCTACACTATTAAGCCCGTTATCTATGGCACACTGGCGGCGGCAATCGCAAGCGTACCCAAGCGTATAGCCCTTATTGAAGGGTTGGGCTATGTCTTTGTCGATACGCCCTGCCCTCCCCTTAGAGTGCGTTTCATCCGTCCGTTCATCAAGAGCCTCTATCGCTTGGCGTTGCGGCGAGCACAAACCGTGCTGTTTCTGAACCCTGACGATATGAACGAGTTCCTGCAGGCGCGAATTGTCAAGCCCAGCCAAGCCCTTTTGCTGGGCGGGATCGGTGTTGACTTAGAACACTGGCAGCCTGCACCGCCCGTTTTAGAACCAATCACCTTCACCCTTGCCGCACGCCTGATTCGGGAGAAGGGCATTGCGGAGTTTACGGAAGCCGCACGCCTTATTAAAACGCGCTATTCCAACACACGCTTCCTGTTGCTGGGCGGGCTGGACACGAACCCTGGTGCCCTTACCCAGCAAGAGGTCGAAGCGTGGGCACAGCAGGGTATCTTAGAGTGGCTGGGGCATGTGCCCGATGTGCGACCCTATTTCGCACAGACCAGCGTCTATGTGCTGCCGTCGTATCGCGAAGGGTTACCGCGCAGTACGCAGGAGGCGATGGCGATGGCACGCGCCATTATTACCACCGACGCCCCTGGCTGCAGGGAAACTGTGGTGCATGGCGTAAATGGCTTTTTGGTGCCGCCCCGTGATGTGCAAGCGCTTGCTGCGGCGATGGAGCGATTTATCCTGCAGCCCGAATTGATTATCACGATGGGTCAGGCAAGCCGAAAACTGGCAGAAGAGCGGTTCGATGTACACAAAATTAATCGCCTTATACTCCAAGCGATGGGGATTGATCACAATGATTCGTGTAGCAACCCAAGCTGATTTGCCGCAGGTCGTGGCGGTGCATCAGGCAGCCTTTAAAGGGTTCCTTATGACGGAGCTAGGACCCCGCTTTCTGCGCGGATATTACCAACAGGTACTGGCGTATCCACACCATCTCTTCCTGGTTTGGCAGTCTGCGGGAGAGGCTCCGATTGAGGGATTTGTGGCGGGGTTTTTACATCCCCATGCGTTTTATCAACAGCTAAGAGCGCGCAAATGGTCGCTGGCGTTGGGTGCCGCAACCCATCTGATTTGCCGTCCGCACCGATGGGGGCGTGTGCTGGCGAGTCTGCGACGCGCTCAAACATTAGCACAGCCCTGCGATACAGGGAAGCTCACTGCGGAGCTGGCATCACTGGCGGTGCTGCCCCAATCGCAGGGGAAAGGCATCGGCAAGGCGCTCACACTCGCCTTCCTGCAAGCTGCGCAGGATAAGGGGGCACAGTGGGTTTACCTTACTACCGATGCCCTCAATAATGATGCTGTCAACGCCTTCTATCAGCGGCTGGGATTCCGAGTCGCCCGTCAGTTCTGGCACACACCGCAACGCTTGATGAACGAGTATGTTTACGATTTTGCTGACCAACAGGTAGCATGGAAAGGCTGAACGATGAAACGACGAGGGCCCTTTCTGCCTTACTCGCTGCCCCTGCTCGATGAGCAGGAGGAGCAGGCGGTGTTGGAGGTGCTGCGTAGCGGCTGGCTGACCACCGGACCCAAGGTGCGGCAGTTCGAAGAGGCGTTCGCGGCTTACACGGGCGCGCCCTATGCGGTCGCCGTCAACTCCTGCACGGCGGCGATGCATCTGGTGCTTGCCGCTTGGGGCGTTGGACAGGGCGATGAGGTCATCACCACGCCGCTCACCTTCTGCGCCACCCTCGAAGCCATCGAGTATGTGGGGGCAACACCCGTGCTGGTCGATATCGACCCCGATACCGCCAACATCGATCCGAACCGCATCGAAGCGGCTATCACCCCGCGCACGCGCGTCGTGCTGCCCGTGCATTACGGCGGGCTGCCATGCGAGATGGATGCCATTATGGAGATCGCGGCGCGCTACCAGCTGCTGGTGCTGGAAGATGCAGCGCACGCCGTCGGTGCCGAATACAAGGGGCGCAAAATCGGCACAATCGGACACGCCACCGCCTTCTCTTTCTACGCCACCAAGAACCTGACCACAGGCGAGGGCGGGATGATAACCACCCACGATGCCGATTTAACGGTATCAGCCGTGATGCGTGGAAGCGCTACATGGCAGCAGGCACATGGTACTGCGAGGTGCAATCGCTGGGCTATAAGTATAACATGACCGATTTACAGGCGGCGTTGGGCATCTGTCAGCTACACAAGCTGGATGCGATGAACACCCGCCGCCAGCAAATTGCGACCCAGTATCATCGCGCGTTCGCCGAGATGGATTTCCTGACCCCGTTCCCCCCGAACCTGCCCAGCGATCGCACCCATGTGTGGCATCTCTACACCATCTTGCTCAATCTTGAAGCGCTGCGCATCGATCGGGCACAATTTATTGACGAACTGAAGGTGCGCAATATCGGCACCAGCGTCCATTTCATCCCCATTCACTACCATCCCCACTATGCTCGTTATGGCTGGCAGCGGGGTCAGTTCCCGAACACCGAGCATTACTACGAGCGCACCCTCTCTTTGCCGCTCTATCCCGCTATGAGCGACCAAGATGTCGCCGATGTGATTGAGGCTGTGTACGATGTCGGCAAGCAATGGCGAAGATGAGCCGTCTTAGACTCTACGAATCAATCAAGCGGATATCCGATTGCCTCTTGGCAGCGGTGGGGCTGATTCTGTTGCTGCCGTTGATGGCGGTGATAGCCCTGCTGATTAAACTCGACTCACCAGGCAGTGCCCTCTTCGCCCATGAGCGAGTGGGACGGCATGGGCGCAAATTCAAACTGCTGAAGTTTCGCACGATGGTTCAGGACGCGCCGAAATTGGGCGGCGCCATCACCGCTGGGCATGATCCCCGCATCACCCGAATCGGACGCTTGCTGCGCCTGACCAAACTGGACGAGCTGCCCCAACTCTGGAATGTTCTCAAGGGGGAGATGAGCCTCGTCGGACCACGCCCCGAAGTGGAGCGCTATGTGCAGTTGTGGGAGCCTGAGCTGCGCGAATTGGTGCTAAGCGTGCGCCCTGGTATCACAGGGCTAACGCAGATTCGCTATCGCCACGAGGAACGCCTCCTCACGCAGCAGCCTGACCCAGAGAAATACTATCGCGAGGTGTTGCTGCCCCTCAAACTGGCGTCGGATGCCGAGTATGTGCGTCGTCGCTCGCTCCTGTTCGATTTTTACCTCCTGCTGCGCACTTTTCTTGCCCTCTTCCAGCGGGAGTGAGCCGCTCCGAAACGAACAGAAAAAGCATGGTGCGCTGCGAAGCGATTGCCTATGGTGGTTGGCAACGGTGTGTGCGCCTCACGGATGGGGAGCAGGAACTCATCGCCACCACGCAGGTCGGACCGCGAATCATTCGGCTAAGTTTTGTGGGGGAGCCGAACCTGTTCTGGGAACATCCCCTGCAACTTGGCAAGACGGGTGGCGAGGAGTGGCGCATTTATGGCGGGCATCGGCTCTGGCACGCGCCCGAACATCCCATCCGCACCTATGTACCCGATAATGACCCCATCGAGTGGGAGTGGGACGGCACATGCCTGCTCCTGCGCCAACCCACGGAACCGCTCACGGGCATTCAGAAAGAGATGGTCATCCGCTGGCAGGATGGGCAGATCGAGGTGAAGCATCGGCTTCTCAACCGTAATCTATGGGCGGTGCGTTTGGCAGCGTGGGCGCTGAGCGTGATGCGTGCTGGTGGCGTCGCGCTCATCCCGCAGGAGCCATACCGTCCCCATCCTGACGCGCTGCTACCTGTGCGCCGAATCGCGCTGTGGGCATACACCGACATGAGCGACCCGCGCCTGCACTGGGGCAAACGGCTGATTCGAGTGCGTCAGGACCCCCATGCCACCGCACCACTCAAAATCGGGGTCAGCAATACGCTGGGCTGGATGGCGTACCGATTGGGTGAGACGGTGTTCGTCAAGCAGTTCGATTTTGACCCCGAAGCCGAGTATCCCGATGGGGGCTGCAACACGGAGGTGTTCACCAACGCAGAGATGCTGGAGCTGGAAACGCTCTCACCGATGACCCTGCTGCCACCCGACGGCGTGCTGGAACACCGAGAGCGGTGGTCACTGCAGCGAATCGGTAAACAAGCCGAGGACGAGGCACTGCTTCAAATGCTCCTTTAGGAGGGTTATCCCACTTGCAGGGTGTGCCATGCGCCGTCTTGATAGAGGATATTGCCGTCCACCATCGTGAGGGCGACATCCTCGCTGCGGGCAATCAGCACCAACGCGGCATAGGGGTCGGGCATCTGGTTGAAGGCGAGGCGATTTGTGCGTACCGCCACGATATCGGCGCGTTTGCCCGGCTCCAGTGAGCCAATCTGGTCAGCCACACCCAGACTGCGCGCTCCCTCCAGCGTCGCCATCGCCACCCAATCACGCCAACTGGGTTGTGCCGTGTAGGCGTGGGCGCGCTGCATCAGCGCGCCAAAACGCATCTCCTCAAACAGATCGAAGCTGCCGCTGCTGACCACGCTATCGGTTCCCAGCCCGATTCGTACACCGCGACGGTGCAGCTCATAAATGGGAGCCACTCCTGTAAGCAGGCGCGCATTGGAGCGGGGGCAGTGTGCCACGGCGGCACCCGAATCGGCAATCAGACGAATCTCGTATGGCTCCACGCGCACACAATGCACCAGCTGGGTGGACTCGCCCAGCACCTTCGCCTGATGGAGGTACTCGACGGGTGGCACGCGCGGATGCAAGTAATCGATGCCGCGCTGGGCAAACATCTCCGCGAAGGGTCCCGAGCCGGAGCGGGTCAGGGCAACCTCTTCCGACGACTCGGCGGCATGGAGGCTAAGCGGTAGGTTCTCTTGCTGCGCGAACGACTTCACCGCCTGCAGCAAGCTGTCGCGCACGGTGTAGACCGCATGGGGTGCGACACCAAGTGAGAGGCGCGTCGCCGCCTCGTATCGTTGTATGGTCTGGCGCAGTGCATGCAGCTGCTCGCGCAAGCGGTTCAGCACGGTTTCGTCGTTGGGTTCTTTGCCGATGCCGAACACCTCTTGATAGATGCGCCCGCGCAAACCTGCCCGCGCAAGGGCTTCGGCACTCACGCCCGAATCGGTGTGATCAGCGACGAAGGTGATGCCGCTGGCGATACATTCGGCAGCACCCAACATCGCTGAAGGCAGCCATTGCTCAGCAGGGGTCTGAGCTTTTAGCTCCACCAGCCCCCGAATCCACGCGAAAAAGGGCACGCGGTCATTCAGCCCACGCAAAGTGGTGTATTCCAGATGGCAGTGGGCATTCACCAGCCCCGGCATCAGAATCGCGTCGCCGAACTCCAGCACATCGTTCGCTCTGCGCGCGCTGGTGCGCGCCCGCACCTCGACAATTTGCCCGTTCTCGATCACCACCTCGCCGTCTGGCAGAGGCTCTTGGCTAATCGGAAGCACCCAGTTTGCCCGCAGGATTAGAGAGGTGTGTTCCATGCCAGCCACATCTCGCCCAGCGTGATGTTTTTCACATGGAGGTCGGCAAACAGGCAGTTATAGCGGTAGCCCGGATCTGGTGGGTAGTCAGGCGAGAACCAGCTTTTACTGCCGTGCCACTTGCCGCTGCCATCGAAGAGCATGTTGATCTGAGCGCTATACTGAAAGCTGCCCACCCGCATCAAGCGGAAGGCAATCTCGGTACGAAAGAGGTAGCTGGTGCCGTAGCGCTCATAGGAGGAAGGGCGCGTGTCGAACGGCTCGCCCGTGAAATCCTGAATCGTGTAGCCAATATCGGCGGGGCAACGCCATATCTCCCGGCTCTTCTGATAGGGTTGCAGCACCTCGTGCAGCATCGGCATAGAGGGGATCCACTGCTGCCATTCGGGGTACTCGTGCCAGATTTGCGGCGTGTATTTGTCCGTGGGGTCCACTGCGAAGGGGTAGAGGTCATCGTGGTCGGTGGCGTACATGTCGATGGACATCCCGATTTGGCGGAGGTTGGAGAGGCATTGGCTTTGGCGTGCTTTGGCGCGTGCGGTGGCAAAGACGGGAAAGAGCAGCGCCGCCAGAAGCGCGATAATCGCAATCACCACCAGCAACTCAATCAAGGTAAACCCTGCGCGTTTCACCGTTCAGCACCCCGCACCATGATACCTGATAAGGTAGAATCTCTCTGACCTGTCCGACAGGTCAGACGGGTCGGACGGTTTGAATGGTGGAGGTTTTCTCGATGCATCGGCATGCAGGCAGGGTTCACTGGCTGGTGTGGCTCTTTATCGGGATTGTGGTGATTTTTGCGGCGGTGGCGCTTGCACCGGTGATGGGCGAGCTGCGCCGACCACCTTATCAGCGTCCCGCCGATGAGTTCATCCGCGCATTGGCACGGAACCGATTCAAAGAGGCGGAGCGCGTGGTCGACAAGGCGTCGCTCCCTAAAGAGAAAAAAGACATCAAGGAGCGCTGGCAGGAGCGTCAGCGGTATGGCTGGGGCACTGTGACCTCCGTGGAGTTGGTGGAGACCATTCGGTCGCCTGCGGAGCTGAAGCATCCACGCGCTGCCGAGAGCTGGCGCATCCAGTACCATGTGCAAGGCGATTTGAACTACGGCACGGCTCTGGTCTATGTCGCGCCGACCAAGCACGGCTGGAAAGTGGTCGATTACGAATTCAGATAGGCAGATGCCATCCGCAGAAAAGCCTGCACCTGCGGGTGGTCTGCTTGCTGAATCGTTTCAGGGGTGCCTTCCAGCAGAATCTGTCCCTCGCTCATCATCAGCACGCGGTCTGCGGTGCGAAACACGCTCACCACATCATGGGAAACAATCACAGCGGTCAGCCCCAGCTCCCGATTCAGACGGCGGATGAGCGTGTCGATCTGATAGGCGTTCACGGGGTCCAGCCCGCTGGTCGGCTCGTCGAACAACACGATATGGGGGTCCAACGCCAAAGCGCGTGCCAGTCCGACCCGCTTGCGCATGCCGCCCGAAAGCTGCGATGGGTAGAGGTGTTCGATGCCCTCCAGCCCAACCCAAGCGAGCCGTTCGCGCACAATCCGCTCTAACTCGGCGCGTGCAAGCCGCCGATGGCGCACCAGCCCGAACGCCACATTCTCGAACACCGTGAGATAGTCGAACAGCGCAGCGTACTGGAACACGATGCCGAGCCGCAATCGCAGAGGCAGCTTCTCACGCTCGCTCAACGGCACGATATCGACGCCCTCGATGCGCACCTCACCCGCGGTGGGTTGCAGCAGCCCTGCGATGCATTTGAGCAGGGTGGTCTTGCCGCAGCCCGAAGGTCCCATCAGAGCCACAACCTCGCCGGGCTGCACCTGCATATCGATGCCATGCAGGATAGTGCGCCCATTCACTTGATAGACCAATCGGCACAGCTCGATAGCAGGGGTCATCGCTTTGCGAAGAGCGCGTCGGCAAGGAAGTAGTTCGCCACGAAAATCAGCACCATCGAAAGCACCACGGCGCGCGTGGTGGCATGCCCGACACCGACCGCGCCGCCCCGTGCGCCCAAACCCTGCTGACAACTGACCATCATCACAATCACCGCGAACACCACCGTCTTAATCAGCCCGCCGATGAGGTCAAACGGCTCGGTAAACAGCTGGACCGAACGAAAGTAGATCGAGGCAGGCACGCCGAGTGCGGAGGCGACCGCCAACCCGCCCAGAATGCCCGCAAAGTTCGCCACCACACCAAGCAGCGGGAACATCACAAGGCTTGCCAGCAGACGAGGCACTACCAGATACTGAATCGGGCTGACACCGAGCGCACGCAGCGCGTCGATCTGCTCGGTGATTTTCATCGTGCCCAGCTGGGCAGCAATCGCGGAGCCACAGCGCGCCGTGACCATGATGCCCGTGAGGATCGGGGCAATCTCGCGCGTCATCGCCACGCTAAGCGCACCGCCCACAAAGCCACTCCCGCCCACCCGCAAAAGCAGCGAAGTGCTGTAAAGCGTGATGACCGCCCCCGCAAAACTGCTGGTGAGCGCCACAATCGGCACCGAGGTTGCTCCGATAAACGCCATCTGGTGCAGACATTCCCGCCCCTCGAAGCGACCCAACAACAAGTTGCGCAGGGTGGCGATAAGCAGCACCCCGCTTGCACCGATGAACTCCAGCACGGCGCGTATCACCGATGGCTGCTCCGGTGCGCCCTCATCCGTCCAGACCAGCTCCTCGCGCATGCAGTAAAACTATACCCATCCCGCTATGGGATGCCAAGCCCATAGCGGGCAAAAACCAGTGTGATGAGCAGCACCGTGAGGATGCTGGCAATATTGAGCGCGAAGCCTGCCCGCGCCATCTCCACGATGCGTATCTCGCCAGAAGCAAAGACGATGGCGTTCGGGGGTGTGGCTATCGGCAGCATAAACGCCGCCGAGGCGCTCACTCCCACGGGAATGGTGAGCAGGCGCGGATCGATACCCAGCCCATCTGCCACCGCACCCATAATCGGTAGAAAGGTCGCAGCCACCGCCGTGTTAGAGGTCAACTCGGTGAGAAAGATAATCATGGTGGCAACGGCAAGAACCAGCAGCCAGACATCCAACCCCTGCAGCCCCTTCACGCTCTCGCCAATCCAGCGTGCCAGCCCCGTGCTTTCGAACGCGCCCGCCAACGCAAGCCCACCCCCGAACAGAATCAACACACCCCACGGGATGCTCGCCGCGGTCTGCCAGTCCAGCACAGGTTGATAGGGCGCACGCTGAGCAGGCACCAGAAAAAGCAGTAGGGCGGCTGCAATCGCAATCGTGCTGTCAGATAGAGGCAAACCCAGTCGCTCCTGCAACGGTTGACGCACCAGCCAGCCCACGACCGCCACGAAAAACACCGCCAGCACCATCTTCTCCCCCAGCCCCATCGGCTCACGCTGGGTCAGATACTCCTTCAGCCAAACCTCCAGATTGGCAAAGTGCAACTTTTGGAGCTTAAATTGAACTGCCGTCAGCCAGAACCAGGTGAAGGGCAACATCAGGGCGACGAATGGCAGCCCAATCCAGAGCCAGCGTATCATATCCAGAGGTAATCCGTGTGTATCGCGTAGATAGCCTGCCAGGAGCGCGTTCGGCGCTGTGCCTATCAGCGTGCCCACCCCACCAATCGAAGCGGAATAGGCGATGCCCAGCATCAGAGCGACTCCAAAGGCACGCCCGACGCGCATCGCGCCAACCCCTTGCATCCACTGGAGGACGGACCGTCCCACGGCATACATCATCATGGCGGTGGAAGTGTTATTAATCCACATCGACACGAACGCCGTTGCCAGCATAAAGCCACCCACAAGGCGTGAGGGGCTGCCTCCCATCCGCCGAATGACCGCCACCGCAATCCGGCGATGCAAGCCCCAGCGCTCCATCGAAGCGGCAATCAGGAAACCGCCCAGAAAGAGAAAGATGATAGGATCAGCGTAGTGGGTAGCGACCCGCTTCTCCTCCATAATGCCCACCAGAGGCATCCACACGAGGGGCAGCAGCGCGGTAGCGGGGAGCGGAACCACCTCCGTGAACCACCAGATCGCCATCCAGATTGTCAAGCCCACCAGTCGCCACGCGCCTGTCGAAAGCCCAGCGGGTGGCTCAGTCAAAATGGGTAGAAGCGCCAGTGCGGGTCCCAGTAGCAGGATAGGCAGCCGTCTCCATCGGCTCAGCGCGCGATTCTCCTCCATCGGCATTTAGGTTCGCTGGCACGAGGGCATCTCCTATCGAGCGAGCCACCACCAGACCCACGGCACACTGAACAAAAAGCTGTCAAACCGATCCAGTATGCCACCATGTCCGGGCAGGATGCCCCCAAAATCTTTTAGCCCAATCGCGCGCTTGAGCGACGATTCGAACAGGTCGCCCAGCTGCCCCAGGATGCCCACTCCCGCACCAATCAGCCCTGCTTTCCACAGAGGTAATCCCAGCCCGCCTCCGCCAGCCAACCCGATTAGCAGGCAGCAGACAAAGTTTGCCAACGCACCCTCCCAGCTTTTGGATGGGCTCAGCAACGGTGCCAGCCGATGACGACCCAGCCACCTGCCCACAAAGTACGCCATCGAGTCGCCCAGCCAGAGCATCGCCATCAGCCAGAGCAGCTTCAGCGCGCCTTGCTCCACTTGCCAGCCCGTCAGCATCACCGGCTCGAAGTCGGCGCGCAGCCGCACGCCGAACGCCATTAGCCAGCCAACATAGAGCGCGGCGAACAGCCCCAGCCCGATATTGTATGCCGCCGCGCGTGCTGGATGGCGCCAGGCTTGAGCCAGCTCCCACAGGAAGCCGATACCCAACGCCAGCAGCAACGAGAGTTCCAGTGCGAAATCGCCGTAGGCGCGCGTGAGCAGCGGCAGCAACGCACCCCAGATGAGCAGCCCGGGATTCGGCACGATACGCGGCGTGGTGGCAAAGGTGCGACACGCACGAGCAAACTCCCACAACCCCACTCCCGCCAAAAGGCTTAGCGCAATCGCCAGCAGCCAGCCGCCAGGCGCCAAAATCGCCACTAAAAAAAGCGGAATGCCCACCAAGGCGGTGGCAATACGCACGCTAAGCATTGGGTGTAATCGATCGGGAGTCGGCAGGCAGCGTGGAGACTGCCGAGCTTTCCGACGCGGTTTCACGATGATGGAGGGAGTTAGTTGGTGGCGGCACCCAGCGCACATAGAGGGTCAAGCCCTCCACCCGTTCCACCTGCACATATTCGCCCTCCTCGACGGGCGGATCCAGCGCGATGGCGCGCCAGAGCGCGCCATCCACGAACACCATGCCCTCCGGGTTCAGCTTGGCGCGCACACGCCCCACCTGCCCAATGAGCCGCTCCCAGCCGCTCTCTTTGCGTCGGAACTGTGCCCGCACGCCCGAATAGGCAATCCAGAGGAACAGCCCCGCCGTGAGTGCCGTCATCGTGCCCACCAACCAGAGGCTCACACGCAGCACGGGCGAGTCCGCCTGAAAGAGAATGAGCGAGCCAATAGCGAACGACACAATCGCGCCCGCCGTCAAAATGCCGTGCGAGGGAGCGAACAGATCCGCGATAAAGAGGGCGAACGCCAGCAGAATGAGCGCCACGCCCAGCGCGTTCAGCGGTAGCACCGAAGCGGCATAGAGCGCGAGCAGCAGTGAGATAATGCCCACCACCCCCGGTAGTGTCGCCCCCGGATTCTGCAGCTCAAAGAGCAGCCCATACACCCCCAGCAGCATCAGGATGTAGAACACATTCGGGTGCGCCAGGAAGGTCAGCAACGCTTCGCGCCATGTCTTCGGTATCTCCTGGGTGGGCGCATTTTTCGTGTGCAGGGTCAACACGGCGCCGTTTTTCAAGGTCACTTTACGTCCATCGATCTGGCGCAGGAGGTCGCCCATATCGGTGGCGATGAGGTCGATAACCTTATAGCGTTTCGCCTCCTCTTCTGGAATGGAGGCGGCTTCCGTCACGGCTTTGACCACCCACTCCTCGTTGCGACCCCGTTGTCGCGCAATGGTGCGCGCGTAGGCTATCGTGTCATTCATCACCTTGCGTTTCAGGTCCTTGGGAATGTCCTCGCCGTCGCCTGCGATGGGGGTCGCCGCGCCGATGTTGGTGCCGGGTGCCATGGCGGCGATGTGCGCGGCGATGGTGATGAAGACGCCCGCTGAGCCTGCCCGCGCCCCCGATGGCGACACATAGACCACCGTCGGGATGGTGGCGTTCAGCAGCGCCATCGTGATGTCGCGCGTCGCTTGGAGTTCACCGCCCGGTGTGTCCAGCAGCACCACGAACGCAGCCGCGTGCTTCGCCTGCGCCTCCTGCAACGCCCGAATGAGATAGTCCGCTGAGGCACGATGCACAATCTCTTTGAACGGGATGTAGTAGACCGTTGACTTCTTGCTGTCCGCCCACGCCCCCATGCCCAGCAAGGCGAGTAGCAGCACCAGCCCGCCCCAGAACCGTTTGCTCCGCATCACCATTCACCCCACCAAGATTATACCTTGCAGGGTACAATTTCCAACAGGTGAGAGCATGGCGCTGATAGCACCGTTTCAGTTCGCAAGTCGAGAGCCATCGCCACCTGTGTCGCGCCTCAAAATCACACGCGAGATGTATTATTGCCTGGCGGAACTGGGCTTTTTTGAGGGCAAGCAGGTGGAACTCATTGAGGGTGAGGTGATCGAAATGTCGCCTGTAAGCCCGCGCCACTTTGCTTCGGGAGATAGGATTCAGAAACTGTTCAACACCATTTTCGGTGAAGGTTATTGGGTTCGATTTCAGGGTCCGCTTGCGCTTGGCGATAGTGAGCCACAACCCGATATTGCTGTGGTAGAAGGCACGCCAGAGATGTATCAGCAGGAACATCCTCACAAAGCCGTGCTGGTGGTGGAAATCTCCGATGCAACCCTGCAGTATGACCGCACCTATAAGCTGAGCTTGTATGCCCGTGCCGGCATCCCCGAATACTGGATTGTGAACCTAAAGGAGCAACTGCTGGAGATTTATCGTGAGCCTATCCCTTTAGAGGAAACACCCTTCGGATACGGCTACAGGATACGGGAAATTCGGCGCCCAGGCGAAACGGTACATCCCCTCATCAAACCCGATGTCGCGCTTGCCGTCAGCGAACTGCTGCGATAGGAAAACGGGCATGGGACACGAATTCCCCCAACAGGGAGGTTGAAAGCAACGATGCGAAGGCTGTTGAGCTGGCTTAGCGCGCTTTGGCTTGCCACAAGCCTGATGGCGCAACCTACCGCCGTGGAGGCGATGCTACGGGATGCGTTCCCTGTGTCGCAACTGAAGCCCGGCATGAAGGGTTATGGGCTGACGGTGTTCAAGGGCACGCAGATCGCGCGTTTCGATGTGGAGATTGTGGGCGTGTTGGAGAACGCCAATTTCGGGCGACCGCTGGTGCTGATTAAAATGAAAGGCGGTCCCATCACGGAGCGTCAAGCGAACATTATTGCGGGGATGAGCGGCAGCCCCGTGTTTATCAACGGCAAGATCCTGGGAGCCGTCGCCTACGGATTCGCCTTCCCGCGTGAGGCGCATGGGCTGGTGACCCCGCTCGAAGATATGCTGACCACTTTTAACCCGCGCCTCCATCGCCCCGCAACGAGTCTGACCACGCCGCGTGTGGTGCGTCAGCCGATTCGGATAGGGGGGAAGCAGTATGCTGGCGTGCATATTGGGCTGAATCCGCCGGCGGCGCCCAATCTGGCGTGGGCACGCCCTCTCATGACGCCTCTGATGGTTAGCGGACTATCGCCCCGCACCCTGGAGCGACTCCGCAAAAAGCTGGAGCCTTACGGCTTGATGCCCCTCATGGCACCGAGTGGTGCCGGTAAGCCTGTCAAAGTGCAGTTCGAACCGGGCGCGGCATTCGGGGCGGCTTTGGCGACAGGCGACCTCGACTTCACCGCCATCGGCACGCTGACCTACCGCAAAGGCAACTATGTGCTGGCGTTCGGGCATCCCTTCTTTGGCGCAGGTGCCGTCGAAATGCCGATGACCGCAGCGGAGATTATCGATGTGTTTCCCTCCTATCTCGCCTCGTTCAAACTGGGCAATCGGGCACAGACACTGGGGGTGGTCTATCACGATGGCGCCTTTGCAGTTGCTGGACAAATTGGACGACCTGCACGCCTAATGCCGATGCGGATGCGCATCACCAACGCCGAAACGGGGGTCAGCCGCACCTACCGGTGTGAACTGTTCCGCCACCCGCTCATCACCCCATTCCTCGTTGAGATTGCAGCGGTGGAGTTTATCGGGAGGCTCTATTTCGCCCAAGGCGACACCACCGTGACGGTGCGTTGGACGCTCAAAACGCAACCCTACGGCGAGATTCGCTATGAGAACCGCCTGTTCAGCGATTTCGGAGCCGAAGCACCTGCACTGCAGGATTTGATGTATCTGGTGGGGGTGTTGCAAAGCGCGCCTGACCGCAAGGTGGAGCTGGAGGGGCTGGAGATGGAGGTCCTCATTCAGCCCGGACGCCAAACGGCGTTCATCGAGCGGCTGACAACCGATAAGGGCGCGTATCGTCCGGGTGAACAGGTGCGCGCCACCGTTTGGGTGCGCCCTGCCAACGCCCCGACCGACCTTCGACCCTACTCCTTTACTTTCCGAATCCCGTATGATGCCCCACCGGGGCGATATATGCTGCAGGCGGCAGCAGGGGGCGAGCAAGCGGGAGCAGGGTTGGGTGTACCCGCGGGGCTGGCACGCCTGCTTTTAGGGGGTGGCGGCGGCACGCCCAGCACCGAGCAGCTGTTGCGCGAGTTCCTGCGGCGCGAGCGCAACCACCAGCTTGTGACCGCACTCACGATGCAGGCGATGGGCGCCACCGTGCAAGGTGAGCCACTCTATCAGATGCCGCCACTGCTGCGCGAGATTCTGACCAGCCCACGCGCATCAGGCATCCAACCAGAGCAGGACCAAATCAAGCAGGTGGTCAGCACCGATTGGGTGCTACAAGGCTCCCAGATGCTGTTCCTGACCGTGCTGCCGCCCGAGGAGGGAGAACAACCGCCTTTCGGCTTGCCCAGCGTGCCGGGTGGCGTGATAATGCCCTCTTTACCCCCCACTCCCAGCATAGAATCGGAGGAGTTCGAGTCGTCGGAAATACCCTCCGCATCCGAGCTGCCTGAAATGCCCACCTTGATCGCCGCGGAGGCTGGTAGCGGTGCGCCTGCCGAACAACCTCCCCGGGGACAGCGTGAGCGCGAAACGCCTGTGAGCCGCGCCCCCAAGCGCTGGGAGCTAACCGATTTCCGGACGCTGCAGCGGGGCACGATGCAGGGTGTGGCTGCCACGACGAACGGCACGCTGCTGCTGGCAGCCCAGCCCCAAAAACTTGCTCGGCTCGAACTGGACTACATCTGGTGCTTGACCTACGACTCGCGCGGCAGCCTCTATGTCGGTGGGGGCATGCCCGCGCGCCTTGTGGTGGTCAATCCCGACGGCACGGTGCAGCGCACCTTCAACCTGCCCGGTCTGATGGTGACCGCCTTAGCCAGCGCAGCGGATGGCACGATCTACGCGGGGGTCTCGCCCGAGGGGAAGGTGTATCGCCTGCGTGAGGGGCAGCTGGAACCACTGGGCAGCACCGACGCACGCTATATTAACGCGCTACTCGCCACGGACGAGGGCGACGGCAAGACACAGGTGTATATCGCCACCGGTGTGCCTGCTCGCCTGCTGATGTGGGATAGAGGCGTGATGCGCGAGCTGCTACGCTCGGATGAGACGCATTTCACCGCGCTGACCCGCGATGCGGCAGGCAACCTCTATGTGGGTAGCGCGGAGCGCGGCATCGTCTACCGCTGTTCGCCCGCAGGGCTTATCCAGCCGATAGCCGACCTGCAGGAGCCGACCATCAGCGCGCTGGCTTGCGACGCGCATGGCAACCTCTACATCGGCACGACGCCCACTGGCAACCTTTATCGACTCTCGCCCGAAGGCGTGCTGAAACCGCTCTATCCCCACGGCAGGCTGAACATACGCCACCTGCTCATTCAAGGCGACACCCTCTACGCACTGACCGCCGATCGACTCTATGCACTGCGCTGCGGCACATCAAGCGAGACAGAGCCTTTGCTCCTGCTACTGCGTCAGCCGATGGAGTTCGTGTGTGCCGCTGGCAGGACAACGCTCATGCTGGCATCTGCCCATGAAGCGCAGCTCTGGAGTCTGCCCAGCCAGCAAGAAGGCACCTACCTCTCGCCTGTGCTGGATGCTGGTCAGCAGGCGCATTGGGGCATGATTCGTTGGCTCGCCTTCGCGCCCGAAGGCACCCAAATCGCGATACAGACCCGCTCTGGCAATACACGCGAACCCGATTCGAGCTGGAGTGCATGGTCTGAACCCTACACGGACCCAGAGGGCAGCCCTATTTTAAGCCCGCCGGCGCGGTTCCTACAGGTGCGCGTGCGCCTGGCAGGTACACCCTCACCCGAAGTGCGCGCCCTCACCTTGACCTATATGCCTGCCAATCGCCCGCCCGAAGTGCAATTGCTCATGCCCAAGCCCTACACCGTCTGGAGCGACAAGCAGACCATCCGCTGGAGTGCCCGCGACCCCGATGGGGATGCCTTGCGCTTCGAAGTGGAAATCTCCCGTGATGGGGGCAAAAGCTGGCAGAAACTGAAAGACACCCTCAAGACCCCTGCCGAGCAATCCCCGCAAGCCGGCACGCCCGACTCGAAGCAGATGATGCAGGAGCTGAAGCAGGCGTTGGAAAGCTCGCCCGACATTCCGCCGGAAGTGCGCGCCCAAATCGAGGCGCAAGCGCCCCAACTGATTCAGCAGATGCAGAGGGCGATGAAGCAGCTGCCCTCGGCACCGCCTTCGGTGCCAGCTCCATTAGCAGAACCCACACCCCCTGCCACCCCGCGCCAGATGGAGTGGGATACCACCAAAACCCCGGATGGGGTCTATCTGCTTCGGCTCAAGGCGAGTGACGAGCCAGCCATGCCCAGCAACTATGCCGAAGTGTATACGCCCGCGGTCCCCATCGTGATTTGCAACACACCCCCTCTCCTCTCGGCGCGGCAGGAACGACTGAAAGTGAACGACGACCGCACCGTCGAACTAAGTGGCTACGCCCTGCAGCTTTTCAGCGCAGCACCTATGTCCGACTTGTCAGACAAGTCGGACAAGTCGGACAAGCCTAATGCCAAGCAAAAACGCACCTCGCACCACAGCGTGCCCATCGTCGGCATCCAGTACCGCATCGACAAGGGCGAATGGTTCAGCGCGGAACCGCTCGACGGGATATTCGACTCCGCCTTCGAAATGTTCCGCCTGAAAACCGAGCCGCTGGAACCGGGTGAGCATACGCTGACGCTCAAAGCGTTCAACGCAGCGGGCAAGAGCGCGGAGGTGGAACTGAAAGTCAACATCCCAGCAGCCGCTCAGAAATAGTCCATCGGGCGCAAGCAGGGAGAACGCGGCGGGAACAGCCGTTCAAGGGTATCCTGCAGGGCGGGTGGCACGGTTAGCAGCTCGCGTGCCATTAGTTCGCCGACGCTGAAGGTGCCCCACACCAGCATCGCCAGCGTGCGCATCCCCACCTTGATCAGGGGAAGCCCCTCGCGCACCCCGCGCTCCACCTGCCAGCCCTCCTTGCTCGCCCACACCGTGTAAACGCCCGTGTTCGCCTCGATTTGAGGGTCGTTGAGGGCAAGGCAGAACGACCGCCCCCCGTCAGCCGAGCATGACGACAGCAGCAACTGGAGCAGATGGAGCGGATGCACCACGCGCCCCATGAAGCCCGGCATCAGCTCCCAGCGCAGCAACGCCTCGTCGGGATTGCTCTGGCTAAGCCCCCAGCCGGTCAATTGCAGTTGTGCCAACTCATCTGGCGAGCCGCTGAACTCGATGTGGCGCACATGCTCCTCGTTCGTGGCGAGCCAGCCCAGCAGGGCGCGTCGAGCCTGCTCCGTGCGCCACACCATCTCACGCACACGCAACACCCAGCCCGCCTCTGTAAAATCGTAGATAAGATAACCCTGCACCGTATCTCCCTCGGCATAGACCAGTTTATGGCGAAAATTCCAAAGGAGGTAGTTCCAGCGCAGCTCGTCACGCAGCAATCGACCCGTGACATGAGCGGAACGAGCGTGCTGTTCATAGAGTTGGTGAATAGCGGGATAATCGGCTTCAACGGCACGGCGCACGCCTGCATAGGGGAACGGCGGCAACTGCATAGGCGTAAGGCGCACGCGCATCAGTGTGCCGACCACCTCCCAGCCCAACGGGCGATAGAAACCGAAATCGAACGCCTGCAAGGCTGCCCCCGGTATGCCCTGCGCATGCAAAGCGTTCAGCACCGCCGTCAGCAATTGACGCGCATAGCCGCGCCGCCGATGCTGCGGATGCGTCGTCACCCCCGCTATCCCCATGCATGGAAGGAGCCGCTCACCCACCCACATCTGCAACGGGATAGCCGTCAGCACCGAAACCAACATGCGCGACCGCCCTTCTCCCACCCATAACCCCCACCGCTGATTGTGGGGATAGTAAGGGTCATCATAGAAATAGGGGCGTGCTGTGGGCAGATCGAAGCCGAATCCTGCGCAAAGCAGGCGCAAAAACGCCTCCTCCTCATCTGGCGGAACCAAGCCCACCTGCACGGGTGGTCGCCCGAGCCTCAACATACAGCCCCAACCTCCCGAACGACCGCATGCAACGCCAACAAGGTGCGCAACAGCGGCTCCACCTGAGCCAGCGGATATTGTGTGGCGGGGTCGGATAGCGCGCGTGATGGGTCAGGGTGAACCTCCATAAAGAGCGCGTCGATACCCACCGCCACCGCCGCGCGCGCCAACGGCGCAATCGCCTCCCGATCACCCCCCGACTGATGCCCTGCGCCGCCCGGTCGCTGCACGCTGTGCGTCGCATCGAACACCACCGGCACGCCCAACCCCCTCAAAATGGGCAAACCCGCCATATCCACAATCAGCGTGTTATAGCCGAAACTCGTGCCCCGCTCGGTGAGCAGAATGCCCGCCGCGCCGAATGCCTGCAGCTTCGCCACGATATTGCCCGCATCCCAGGGCGCAAGGAACTGCCCCTTTTTGACATTCACCGGCTTGCCCGTTTGCGCCGCCGCATACAGCAGGTCCGTTTGGCGACAGAGAAACGCGGGTATCTGCAACAGATCGACCACCTGTGCCACCGGCTCCGCTTGCCAGCTCTCGTGAATATCGGTGGTGACGGGCACATCGAACTCGCGCCGAATCTGCCCCAATATCTCCAACCCGCGCTCCAGCCCGCAGCCACGAAACGATTGATGGGAAGTGCGGTTCGCCTTGTCGAATGAGGCTTTAAAGATATAGGGCATTCCGAGCCGAGCGCACAATTCGCATAGCGTGCCTGCCACCTGCTGGCATAGTTCGAGGCTCTCAATCACGCAGGGACCCGCAATGAGCGCCAGCGACCCATCCCCTACCCGCACCGAACCGACCTGAACCGGCTGCATGGTTAAAGTGTACCTACAGCGCTCACCGAATGATACCCTGTGCAGGTGCCGCAGGCTGCATTCACCGCGAGGAGGTTTACACGGCGCGGGCGTTTCCTGTGTCGCCGGGTCGTTGGCTGCGCGTGGAGGGTAAACTCTTGACGGAGGTGCCATGGTTCTTTGCGGCGCCGACGGGGGCGAACAAGGTGACGGTCTACTGGGATGGTGTGCCCGGTGCAACGGGCTATCGGGTGCGTTGGGGCACAACGAGCGGGAGTTATCCGAACCGTTCTCCTGTGGGTTGCCTTTCGGGGATTGAGGTGAGGGATTGCGCTCGCTGTCGTCTGATGCGGAAACCGAATCGGGCGATGCTTGAGATGAGAGGTAGCCTCTTGGTCGCCACCATGCGGGGCTGAAACAACGGCGCGCCCCGCTTCAGAACTTGACCCTCGAAGGGCTAACGGCACCAATCAAGGGGCGAAACGGGGTATAATTTCGATGTGCATCGCCTGATAGGACTTGAGACCGAATATGGGTTGTATGTGGAGGGGCGGGGGGTCGCCGACCTGCTAATGGATGCGATGAGCGTGGTACGCCAGTGTCCCTTCCCTGCCGTGCGCAGCTGGGACTACCGCCTGGAGGATCCACGCCGCGACATGCGTGGTTTCCGCGTGGAACAGCTCCAAGTCGACCCGCACGATGCCCGCATCGAGCAGGAACACCCTGTGCCGCTCTCCGAGCGCGAGGTGCGTTCCGACCATGTGTTGGGCAACGGCGCCCGCCTCTATAACGACCATGCCCATCCCGAATATGCCACGCCCGAATGCCGCCGACTGCTCGATTTAATCGCCCATGACAAAGCGGGGGAGCGCATCGTGCTGGCTTGTGCCCAACGCCTTCAGCGTAGCATCGGCTGCCGTGTCGCCCTCTACAAAAACAACACCGACCATCACGGCAGCAGCTACGGTTGCCACGAGAGCTACCTGCTGCGTCGCGACATCCCCTTCGAGCAATTGACCGCCAACATGCTGCCCTTTCTGGTGACGCGCATGCTCTATGCTGGTGCGGGGAAGGTGGGGGTAGAGGGGGAGCCGAACCCGCGCGTGCCGTTCCAACTCTCCCAACGCGCCGACTTCTATATGGACATCATGAATGTGGAGACGCTCTACCGTCGCCCGATTTTCAACACACGCGATGAACCCCACGCCCCCATGCGCCACTACCGACGCCTGCATGTCATCTGCGGCGACGCCAATATGAGCGAATATGCTACCGCGCTCAAGGTCGGCACGACCGCGCTGGTGCTTGACTTGACCGAATCGGGCTGGCAGACCGATATGGTGCTGCCTGACCCGGTGCGCGCGGCGCAACGCCTCTCGCGTGACCCCGACCTCAAGTGGCTGGTGGAGACCGACCTCGGCACGCTCAGCGCCATCGATATCCAGCGTGCCTACTGGCAAGCGGCTCATGAGCGATTCGCTGGACGCGACCCCGAAACCGACTGGGTGCTGCAGGAATGGCGAACGGTGCTGGATACCCTCGAAAGCGACCCCGACCTGCTTGCGGACCGCCTCGACTGGGTCGCCAAGCGTCAGCTGCTGAACCTCTATGTGGAATCGGAAGGGCTTTCGTGGGAGGCGCCGGCACTTTTTGCCCTCGATCTGGAGTATCATAATATAGACCCCCAGGAAGGGTTGTATTACGCGTTGCTGGAGCAGGGTCAGATGCGCCGCCTGGTCAGCGAGGAAGCCATCGAGCAGGCGATGCACAACCCACCGATGGACACGCGCGCAGCCATTCGGGGGCTGTGTGTGCAACGATTTGCCGAGCAAATCGAAACGCTCAACTGGGAGCGCATCCTCCTGCGCCATGCCGACCAGACCGTGCGGCTCGATCTGAGCCGGCTGGTGGAACAGGATGTGCGCCCGTTAAGCCGCCGTCTAACGGCGGCGCCCGATGTGACCACCTTCGTCAGGATGGTCAAGGAGTTCGCATAGCGTTGCAAAGTCCCAAGCGGCACAACCAAGTGCCAAGGAGGTTCTATCATGACAATCTGGCAAGCAGAAGAGCGATTGCGACGCCCGATTCCGCAGGAGCCTATCACGAAACCGGGGGGCGATGGGGATGGTCCGACGCGCCCCGATGTGCAGCGTCCCGACACGAATGAGCTGCTGAAACGGATGCGGCGGGTGGACCCGGAACAGGCGCGTCGCTATCGCCAGCGCAGTGGGGAGTAGCGATGGAGAGTCGGCACGGCGACTTTGCATGCCTGCTGCAACGCTGGCAGGCGCAAACGGGGATGACGCTGCCGCTGTTCGCCACGCGCGGTGAAAGCACCGCGCCTGCACCGCCAACAAGCCCCTCGTCCCCTCATGCACCCCTGCTGGAGGTGCATGGCACCACCGTGATTGCGCTCAAGTTCAAGGGCGGTGTGCTGAATGTGGGCGACCGCCGCGCCACCGCTGCCAACGCCGTGATGTATGACCGCGCCGATAAAATCATCCCGCTGGATGACTACACCCTGATTGCGATTGCCGGCGCATATGGGCGGGCGATGGAGGTGGTGCGCTACTTGCGGCACGCCTTCAAATATTATGCCCGCAGCCAACTCCAGCCCATGAGCCTCGAGGGCAAGCTGCAAGAGGTGAGCCGCGTGTTGGCTGCCAACCTGCCCAACGCCCTCAGCGGCATCGGGCTGTTCATCCCCATCTTGAGCGCGTATGACCCCGACCAGGACAGCGGGCGCATCTTCTTCTACGATGCGAGCGGCGCGCGCTTCGAAACACCTGACTACGGCGCCGCCGGCTCCGGTGCCGAACGCATTCGTGGCGTGTTCGATTACATCGCCAAGACCAAAGGCGCCTTTGGCGAGCGATCGCTGGAGGAGGTGCTGCGCGAGGCTATCCTCCTGCTGGACATCGCCGCCGACTTGGACGCCGCCACCGGTGGCATCGACAAGGTGCTGCCCACCGCCCGCTATGTGAATCGCGAAGGCGTGTTCGAAGTGCCCGAAGCCACCCTGCGCGAACTGGTTCAATCGCTCCGAGGAGGCTGACCCGATGCTGACCCCCTACGACTTTCAGGAGAACCTTCAACAGCGCGCCCAATATATCCGCAATCGCCTCCAGGCAGGTAGCCCCGTGATTGGCATCAGCTACGATAACGGCATCATGCTGCTCACCACGCGCCGACGCGGGCGCAAAGTGTTCGAAATTTACGACCGCCTGATGCTTTCCGCTATTGGCAATCAAGCCGATGTAGAGACGCTGCGTGTGGCAGCCATCGACTTTGCGCATCAGGAGGGCTTCGTGCGTAGCCCCGATGATGTCACGGTGCAGCGTGTGGTGGGTTTCGCGCTCAGCCCCGCCCTCAAAAAGGCATTTGGTGACCCACTGACCACACCCTTTGTGGTGCGCGCGCTGTTCGCCGAGCTGCATGATGCACCTGAACGCGACCTGTTTTATATCCTGAATTACGACGGGGAGTTCAACCCCGCGGAGCGGTTCGCCGTGATTGCGGGCACCACTGGGGCAGAAGACCTCGCCACACGCTATCTCCGCGACGCGCTCCCCAACACCCCGACCCTCGAAAAAGCGCTCTCGCTTGCACTCGTGGCGTGGGGCATCGCACGCGAGGCAGCGCTCCAGGAGGACAGGGACACCATTCCCGAGTCGCAGGCACGCGAACGCCTGCGGGACGAATTGCAGGAAGCCCAGCTGGAGGTGGGCCTGCTCGAACGCCAAACCCTGCGCGAGAACCGCTTCCGCCTCATCCCGCCGGAACAGCTGCAGGGCTACCTGCGCCATTTATAAAGTCCGACTCGTCCGACATGTCAGACGAGTCGGGCAGGTCAGACAAGCCAGACAGGGTACAATCGAGGTGAAACAGTATGATTGGGCGCCGTATCTTTGGAATCGAGACGGAGTTCGGGTGCTTCGTACGCGATGAGCGCGTCGGCACCGCCGAAACGGTGGTCGAAGCGGTCAAGAACTACGCCTTCCACAAGGCGAAACTCGGCTTGATCGACCTCACTGCCCGCGACGAAGCCTTCGAACCCGCTCGCAGCGGCGGCTTCCTCATTAACGGGGGACGCCTCTACATCGACGCGGTGGGCAGCCATCTGGAATATGCCACGCCCGAATGCGCCAGCCTCTTCGATCTGGTGCGCCACGAGAAAGCAGGACAACGCATCTTGGTCGACATCCTACGCGGATTGGGCTGGGAAGAGCGCGTCAGCTTCCACAATAACAATGTGGACCATTTCGCCGGGCACACCTTCGGCTGCCACGAGAACTACCTAATCCGCACCGACGAGCGACTCCCCTCCGACTGGCACAAAACGGTGCTGCCCTTCCTGACGACCCGCCAGATTTTTGCCGGTGCGGGGCGTGTGGGCGGACACCGCCTCGAACATGCGGGCTTCCGCCCCTCCCTCTCCGATGTCGCCGAACATCCCATCGACTTTATCTGGGTCTCGAATGTGTATAATGTGGAACCTGACCCGACCGTGACCTACCAGCTTTCGCAACGCGCCGACCATATCGTGCGGGAGAATGCCTCGCGCGTGCGATTCAACCGCGCTATCATCAACCCGAAGTGGGACAGCGTGTACGGCTACCAAAACTATCAGCGGCTGCACCTACTTTTTGGTGAGGGCAACATGAGCGAATATGCCATGGCGCTGAAAATCGGCACCACCTGCCTCGTGCTGGATCTGGCTGAGGCACGCGCTCTGCCCAACTGGCTGCGCCTGCAAGATGCCCTGCACACGCTCAAAAGCGTCTCACGCGACCCGACGCGCAAGTGGATTGTGCAGATGCTGGACGGCAGCACCATCAGCGCAATCGACCTGCAGCGCATCTACCTGCAACTGGCACAGCGACGCTTCGCTGGGCGCGACCCCGAAACCGACTGGGTGCTGCAAGAGTGGGAATATGTGCTGGACACCCTCGAAAGCGACCCCGAAAAACTGGAAGACCGCATCGACTGGCTCATCAAACTCAAGGTGCTGCGCACCTATATGGAGGAAACAGGCGCCCAGTGGGGCGATGACGCCTTGCACTCCATCGACATGGAGTACCACAATATCCACCCGGAACAGGGGCTTTATTACGCACTGCAGCAGATGGGCGAAGTGAAACGGCTGGTGGACGATGTGCAAATCGAAGCCGCCATCACCACCCCGCCTCAAAACACACGCGCCGCCGCACGCGGCTATATCATCAAACGGCTCGCCGAGCGACGCTACAACCGCTATTACATCGACTGGGATATCGTCTATGTGGACCGCAACCGTCAGGTCGACATGCGCGACCCCTTCAGCACCTATCCGCGCGAGACGGAGCGGTTCGTGAACATGTTGTGAGCGGGTATAATCTCCCCGACACAGGAGGAGCGATGCCGATGTATGCGATTATCGAGACAGGTGGCAAGCAGTATCGAGTGGAGCCGGGCATGATGATTAGCGTGGAGAAAATCGAAGCGGAGCCGGGCAGCCAGATTGAGCTGAGCCAGGTGCTGATGCTCCGGACCGACGAAGGGCTGCGTGTGGGCACACCCTATGTTCAAGGCGCCAAGGTGATGGCGACGGTGGTGCGACAGGGCAAAGCGCCCAAGATTATCGGCTTTAAGTATAAGCCGAAAAAGAACGAGCGCAAGCGCTGGGGACATCGCCAACCCCTTACCTGGCTGAAAGTGACCGAAATCGTTGCTGGGTAATGCACAGGAGGTAGTGAGGAGCATGCAACCGCTGGAGCGGATTAGCCGTCGCCTCCATGAGATTTTCAGCCAGGCACTTCGTGAAGAGAACCGCTCACGCTACGACGAAGAGCTGTGGCGCTATTATGGGCATCTGGCAAGCCTTGAGGGCTGCACCCGTCTGACCCGCTATGTGCATGACCTGTGTCAGCTGGCGGGGTTTGACCCACAGGGCAAGGTCATTCTGGATGCCGGTTGTGGATTCGGTGCGCTGGCAATCATCCTTGGGCTGATGGGCGCACACGCGGTGCAAGGCGTCGATATTTCGCCCACACGCCTGCCCACTTTCCAGCGTCTTATCGAAGATTTTCAGCTTCGCCCACCGATAGAGGCGCATTTCGCCAGCGTCGAACAGGTTGCATTTCCCGATTGCACCTTCGACATGATCCTCTCCAACGAAGCCATCTCCCACTACCATGATGTGGAGGCTTTTTTAAGGGAGGCGGCACGGCTGCTGAAGCCGGGGGGTGTGCTGCTCATTGCCGATGGCAACAACGGAGCAAACCGTCGGCTGGCAGCCCATACACGCCAACTCTGGCTCCGCTTCGAAAATGGTCCCGCCGGTGCCTTTAACGGGCATCGGGTCAAAAAGCCGTATGTAGAGATGCGTGCCGAGATAATTCAGGAGGCATTTCCCGATTTAGAGCCTTCCCTGGTACAGGAGTTGGCACGCCGCACCAGCCGCATGACCCGCGAGCAGATTAGGCAGGCGGTGCAGCACTATCTCGACACAGGCGAGATGCCCAACTCGCTCTACACCGCGCAGGAATGCCCCGTCAATCCGGAAACGGGCGCGGTTCTCGAAAGGCTCTTTGACCCAGCCAGCTTGGCACGCCAAATTGAGCCGTTTGGGTTCTGCGCACGCTACTATGCCTATCTGGGTGGAGCCGGCGGCAACCCGCTGATTCGCTTCGCCAACAAACTGGGCATGGTGTTGACCCCGCTTACCATCCGCTGGGCACGCGGTTTTCGAATTGTAGCTGTGCGCCGATCAGATTAGCGGGCACCGTTGCGCAAGGTGGATGCCAGTAAACCCGCTGCACAACCCGACAGGAAATAAGCGCGCTCCGCATCGGTATCGCGCCCCATCGTGGCGAGTGGCACGCCTTGCTGGCAAAGCCATTCGAAAGCGGCGGTCGCATCCACCAAATGGAGCGTATGGCGATTCGGGATGCCAGCGTCCTGAAGCGCCTTCAACACGCCCTCCATTTGCCCCGCTGGCAGCACAGGCACCGGCACATGGCATGGCACTAACGCCACCCGACTTAGAATCGTGAGGGCGTGGTGGCTCACGCCGTGATGGCGTTCGCGCGGGTCGCCAAAGCTGATGCGCAGCGCAGCGATAGGCTGCCCACCCAGCGTATGCGCCGCGTTCAGCGCCAGCCCCTGATCAATGCCCGAAAAGCCCCAGCGCGTGCCCGTGCCCAAATTGCCCGGACCCTGCCCCACCACCACATAATCGGCTTGCAGGGCATGGCGAGCCAGCAGGAGCGCGCTATAGAGATTGACCGCCTCCAAATCCCCACCAAATGCCTGCCCGATGGTGAGAGTGCCGCTCAGCCAGCCTTGCGCCTTGAGCCAGCTCACTGTCTCGCTGAAACCGAGCGCCAGCGACGCCGAATCGGTCATCACATAGACAACCCGTGCCTCAGGCGAGGCGTACCGAATCGCCCCCACCACCGGTGCCAGATGGCTGTGGAGCAAGAGGGCAACGACGGGCATCTGCTGGAGCGTGTCGTCCACAAGATAGAGGCTTTCGGCGGCAGGTGCGGCGAACTGCAAAGGGGTGTAGCGCAAGCGCATCAGCACCTGCTCCCGCTTCAGCCCCTCCGCCATGTCAGACTTGTCTGACATGGCGGACCCGTCAGACAAGACAGCCATCACGAAGTCGTAGCCGCCTGTTCCCAGATTCAGGGTGGTGGCGGTGGTGTTAAGCAGCACCCGGTCGCCCGGTTGAAGCGTGCCTGTCAGCGTGCTATAGTTCAGGGCGTGGCGTATGCCGGTGTCGGTCAGCACCTGCAGGTACTGCACGCCCTCCCGCTCGCGCACAACCCGTTCCACCACGCCCAGCGACTTGCAAAGCATAAACCCCTCTTATGACGGCTCGGCGCTCACTGAGGAAAGCGTGTTCATGGCGGCAGCTAAAGCCGTTTCGAGCTGCTTCTGGGTCATCGTCACGGTCAGGTCGCTGCGGGTGCGCTCCAGCACGGCACGCAGCGCATCGCAGGTGCGACGCAACCCCATCGTCAGCGCGTCGGGATAATCGAAAGTGATAAGTTCATCGTAAATCTCGTCCATCACCTGCAGCAGCGTTTCGGCATGGGTCAGCTCGCCTGCACGGAGCAGGTCCAGCACATAGCGTCGGCACTCGGACGCTGCCTCCGCCATCCCGTTCAAATAGGCGGTTATCTCCACGCCCAGCTCCTCCGGCTCAGGCAGCGCGTTGCCCAACACGATGGCATAGAGCGCCTCACCCTCCACATACTCCTTCTCGGCATCTTGGAGGAAACCGGCGTGGTAAAGCATGGGGTAAGGCATCAGGCGTGCGCGGGCATGCAGAATCTGCTGATGCGCCTCACTGAGCAGCGCGCGGCAAGCGTCGAACTCGCGGCGGTGCAAGCTGCGAATCGCACGGGCGCAAAGCTGAATGACTTTGCGGCATGCTTGCAACGCCTCCTCCCGGGCTTGGTGGCGCTCCTCCAACTGATGGCGGATGCGTTCCGCAATCTCGCTCCAATGGTTGCCTTGCATACAGCGGGATTATACCTGCGGGAGTGCGAACGGCACGCGGGCTGGCAGCACCTCGCAGTGCAGGTGGCTGGTGTAGAGCAGCTCGCCATCGACCGAGACCGGCTCCACATCGGGCAGCCAGATGCGTATGCTTTTCGCTCGCCAGCTATGCACCGCCGGATGCCCCAGATGTTCACCCCGCAGCGCACGGGGAAACTGGCGCAGGAACTCCAGACGCGGCAGGTATTCTATCAGGCACACATCGAAGCAGCCATCGTCGAACTCGGCAAAGGGCGCAATCCGAATGCCACCGCCGTAGCTGCGCCCGTTCGCAATAGCCACCAGCAGGGCTGATTGCTCGATGCGCTGCCCGTCAAGGTCAAGCTGCAGATGCACGGGCTGGTAGTGCCATAGCTGCTTCAGAATGGCAATGATATAGGCGAGCCGTCCCCATCGCCGCTTGAGCCGCTCGTTGGTGGCGTCGTTCACACGGGCATCGAAGCCGACGCCGACCACATTGAAGAAATAATGCTCGCGTCCGTCGGGTAAGCGGATACGCCCCGCATCCAAGATGCGATGGAGCGGGTGGTTCAGTCCGGGCAATGCTTTGTGCAGTTGGCGCGGCACACCCAGTTCGCGTGCGGCGTCATTCGCGGTGCCCACAGGCAGGCAGGCGATGCAGGCGGTCGCAGCGACCTCGCCCGATTCGACGGCGTGGAGATAGCCCCCCACCACACTGCTAAGCGTGCCGTCGCCGCCTACCGCCACGCAGACCGCACCCTCCCTGGCCAGCCGTGCCGAAACCGCGATGCCCTCCTCCAGCGAACGGGTGCAGATGGTTCGCCAGTTCTCCAGCGCGGTGCGCACCGGACGCAGCCGTCGGGTTGCACGCCCTCCCCCCGCGCTGGGATTCACAACCAGATACCCTCGCGGCACAACTCTTCAGTTCGACAGCAACGGCTTAACTCCTGCATCCAAACCCCGAAAATGAAAGAGGGGCGCGCCGAACGCACCCCTCAAGAGAGACCCTGTTGACCAAGAAGGTTAGCGGCGGCGTCGACGCAGAGCCATCAGCCCCACCAACCCCGTGCCAAGCGCAATCATGCTGGCTGGCTCCGGCACAGGCACCACGCTGAGCGTCAGAATGTAGGAGCCGGTCTGGCTATGGGTGGCGCCTTCATAGTAGCTCAGCGAGCTTTGACCACTACCGTGATACCCCGTAATCGCGATGTAGTAGTAGCCCGAGGCGGTCGCTTGCCAGCGAATGGCTGAGCCATAGCCCGGGCTACCACCACCAGATGCATCGTCATTATAGACAATCGCGGTGGTGCTGGTGCCGTCGAAGAGCGCCATCACGGTGTCGGGTTGATAATAGTTCTGCTCAATGGGGAAGGTGATGGCGGTCAGCCAGTCTAGCTCATTCAGCCAGATTTTGAAAAAGTCGGAGTCATTGGCGGTCAGACTCAGCACACCGACATCCGACCACGGAGCGGTGTAGCCATTCCCCGCGTCGAACACATGTACATCGGGTGTTGCGCGCGTATCGTTCGGCTCGGTCTCGCCGAAGAACGCGAATGCATTCACAGCCAACAGGGCACCGAGTGCCACTCCTGCTAATCGCTTCACCATCATCATCGTATCCTCCTTTCCGGTCTTTGCCGGTTTGGTCAAGCGGTGGGCATATCCGCTTGACACCCCTATTATACCACATCCAATGCGCGAATGTCAAGGGGTGTGCCCCGATTCAGGGGCGATTCGGGGGTGATTTAGGGGCTGATTCGGGCAAAATCCCGTATTTTTACGGGGTTATTCGCCCGATTCGGGGATGAACTGCAGCGGTTGTTCGCCCGGTTTGAGCCAGCCTTTCTCGCGGGCGATGGCTTCTCTACCTGCGGGCGTCGCGATTCGCCGAATCTGCTGGCGCAACGCACGCGCCTCCTGCCGCAGCGACTGGAGCTGCGCCTCTTGCACGCGCACTTCTTGACGCGTGCGCCACCACTGGCTATAGATTTGAGTGGAGCGCGGCAGAAGTGCCGCACTCATCGTCAGCACCAGTGCCCACAGCCCCAGTTGCCACCACACAGTCTGCGTCCGATGTACCATTGTCCGTTCTCTACAGCATATTTGGGGTGATTCCTGCTTTTATGCACCAGATTTGCACTTCGGGGTGCGTTCGTCGCCACTTTTCAATCAGTGGTTGCCCGCCCACGAAGAGCGCGGTGCTGAGTGCGTCGCTCAGTGTGGGGTCAGGAGCGCAGACCGTGACGCTCTCCATCGTGTCAGCGGGATAGCCCGTGCGCGGGTCTAAAATATGGGCATATCGCCGCCCGTCCACTTCGAAAAACTGCTCGCTGCTGCCCGAAGTGGAAAGGGCGCCATCGCGCAGAGTGAGCATTCCGACAGGAGCCGAATCGCCCGTTGGCGAGGGCAGTTGCACCTGCCAGCCGTCTGCGTCGGGTGGTGCGCCCAGTGCGTAGAGAGTGCTGCCACCTGCCGAGAGCAGGGCACACCGTACGCCAAACTGTTTGAGCAGCCGCACACAGCGCGCCACCGCCCAGCCTTTGCCAATCGCGCCGAAACTCAGCTCCACGCCCGCCCGCGCGAAATAGACCCATCGCCCTTCTGGCTCCAACAGCACCCACTCCATGCCCACATGCTCCATCGCCGCAGCAATCTCCTGCGCGGACGGCACACGATAACGCCCATCGATGAAGCCCCAGAGACGCAGCAGGGGTGTGATGGTGGGATCGAACGCACCCTCCGTTTGCTCCCACAACGCCCTGCAGATTTGCAGCAGTTGAAACAGCCCCGGCTCGACGCGAACGGGTTCGCGTGCCGCATGGGCGTTCAGGTAGCACAGGTCGCTATCGGGCTGGTAGAGGCTCAGTTGCCGTTCCAGCCGTTTGACTTCCTCGCGCAGCTCGTTTGCGATAGCTTCCGCTTGGGGCGTGTCGGTCTCTAACAGGTGGAGCTGATATTCCGTGCCCATCGCCTGCCAGCGGAAGCGGTGCATCGTCACGCGGTGAGCACCTCCTTCAGGGCGGTTTCCAACTCTGGGTATCGGAAAGTGTAGCCCGCTTGTAGCAGTCGGCGAGGCAGCACGCGCGAACCCTGCAGCACGCTGTCTGCCATCTCGCCCAGCGCAAGGCGGAGGGCGAAGCCCGGCACCCGCACCAGCGCAGGACGCCCCAACACCTTCGCAAGCGTACGCGCGAACTCGTGCATCGTCACAGGATGGGGCGCCGTGAAATTGAACGCGCCTGTTAGGTCGGAACGCTCCAGCAAAAACATCGCCGCTCCCACCACATCATCGAGGTGAATCCACGAGAGCCACTGCCTGCCAGAGCCGATAGGTCCACCAAGCCCCATGCGGAAGGGTGGCAACATCTTTTCGAGCGCGCCGCCACCGTGTCCCAGCACGATGCCGATGCGCATCCAGCACACACGCACGCCCACCGATTCAGCAGGTCGTGCCGCTGCCTCCCACTCGACGCACAGCTCCGCTAAAAAGCCCTTGCCAGGTGGGCTCGATTCATCGACCTCAAGCGTCGGGTTTTGGTCATAAATGCCGATTGCCGATGCTTGCAGCAGGGTAGCAGGTGGGGTGCGCAACTGCCCGATGGCTTCCATTAGCAGGCGGGTGGGATGCAGACGGCTTTGGCGCAGTCGTTGCTTGACCGCAGGTGTCCATCGCTGGGCAATCGGCTCGCCTGCAAGGTTCACCAACCCGTCCGCACCCTCCAACGCGGCGACCCATTCACCCAAATTCTGCCCGTCCCATGGCACGCATTCCACCTCATTGGGCAGCCGCTGCCGCGCTTTCGCCACCTCGCGTGTCAGCACCACCACCCTGTGTTGCTGTGCCCATGCTTGCACCATCGCACGCCCGATAAAACCCGTTCCGCCCACCAGCACAATCTGCATGGCCGCTCTTCTATTCGGTTCGGACTGGCTTTTTCCCGCTGAATAAAAAAAGAGCCGGGCGGCGGCAAACCGCCCGGCTTTGGCAGGCACGGCAGGGACGATCCCCTGTCAGGAAGGAAGCCTTGCGACATCCCTACGGGCAACCTACACCCTTCAAATCGTCTTCCCCTCCCATCCCCTCACTCCCCATACTGAAGTATATCATGCATTGACTTGCCAATGCAAAGGACTCTATTCCCTATTTACGGGTTATCACCCGCCATAGTTCCCGATCGACATGTCCGACCCATGCAGGTCGTCACGAACCTGCGCTCCCACCGACACGAGTTTTCTACCCTTATATAGTCCATGTGCGCTGCTTTTGTGTCAAGGGACTTTAGTCCCGATTTGCCCTTTTTGACCCCTCTGGAAGGGGTATACTCCCTTTGATGAAGCGCGTGATGCTTTTTTTTGGAGGGTTGAGCCTGCTGCTAATGGTGGCGTTGGCGCAGACGGGGCTAAAGGCACTGCAGCAGCGGTTCGATCAAGCGATTCAGCTGGCGCGTCAGGGCAAGTACGAGCAGGCAGCCCATCTGTTGCGGCAGATTCTGAAGGAGCAGCCGAACCTCGCCCCTGCCCATCTGAATTTGGGGCTGGTCTATCGGATGCTGGGTCAAGCGGAGAAGGCGGGGCATCACCTGCGCCGTGCCGCCATGTTGGACCCGCGGGACCCAACGCCCTTAGTGGAGTTGGCGCGGCTCTCTCTTGAACGGCACCAACTGAAGGATGTGGAGGGCTACCTGCGCATGCTGCGTGAGCGATTCCCCGACCATCCTGAGCTTCCACTGCTCGCTGGCTCGCTGGCTTCCCTCAAGAGCGATTGGAAGCAGGCCTACGCGGAGTTCGCCCGCGCGCTCAAAACACGCCCTAACGATTTCCGTCTCCACTATAATCTCGGCGTGGCTGCCTATCAGATGGGGCGCAAGGAGGAGGCACGCCAGCACTTCCTCAAAAGCGTCCAGCTCAAACCCGACTACACGACTGCCTGGAAATCGCTTGGCATGGTCTATGAATCGCTCCAGCAACCGCGCGAAGCGGTACATGCCTACACCCAAGTTCTGCAGCGTGAACCTGACGACCTCCCCACGCGGCTCAAACGCGCCCAGCTCTTTCAGCAGCTGAACCAGATGGAGGATGCTTTGGCAGATTATCAGTACCTAACAAAGGTCTATCCGCGTAATGCCGATGCCTTGCTGGGTGCAGGGCTGATACTGATGCGGTTGCAACGGTATGCCGATGCGCTTCTCTATCTGGGACGCGCCCTCCAACTCTTCAACACGACCGAGCCACTTTATTGGACGATTTTGACCGAGATGGCGCACTGTGAGCTGAACCTCAAGCAATACGGCAAAGCGCGGGAGCATTTCGCGGAGGTATTGAAATATAATCCACGCAACGCGCGTGCCTACGAGGGGCAGTTCCGCGTGCTGCAAGCCCAACAGGAAGAGGAGCAGGAGATTCTGCCCTTTTTGCGCCGCTGGGCAGAGAACCTCCCCGATGACCCCACACCGCGCCTGCATATCGCCCGTATCTACGAGCGGAATCGCAACGAGACGCTGGCTGAATCGGAGTATAAAAGCCTGCTGGAGAAGTTCCCCGATAACGCCGAGCTACGCCGCGAATACGCTCGATTCTTGAGCCGTTTGGGACGGCGCGAGGAAGCCCTCCAACAGTATGATTGGCTCCTGCAGAAAACCCCTGACGAGATAAGCGCGCTGATGGGCAAAGCACGCCTGCTGGAGCAGCAGCAACCGCGCGAGGCGCTCCAACTCTACCTCAAGGTGCTGGAGAAGGAGCCGCTGAACACGCCCGCCGCGCTGGGTGCTGCCGCCATGTATCGTCGGCTGGGTCAGATCGACGAAGCGGGCAAACTCTACCAGCAACAGGCACTCCAGCCCACGCCCAGCGAATTGGCGATTTCCAGCGCCATCGAAATGTATGTGCAGGCGAATCGCGTCGACGACGCAATTGCCTTCCTACGCGACTGCATCCATACGCACGGCTACCGCTACCTGAACCGCCTTGCCAGCCTGCTCATCCAACAGAATCGAGGCGACGAAGCCGTGCAGGAATATCTGCACGCTATTCGCCGCCTGCAACCGTCCCCGAATCTGTCCGAGCGGAACCCCCAAGCCACCCAGGACTCGCGTAAAACCCTCGAAACCCTCTATCAGGAACTGGGGCTCCTTTATCGGCAGCTGAACCGCCCTCAAGAGGCGTTGCAGACCTTCCAGCAAGCCTATCAGCTCAATCCCACGCGCACCTGGACCCTGCTGCAAATCGCCGAGCTGCAACAGCAACTGGGCGATAAAGAGGCGGCATGGCAGACGCTTGTGCAGGCGCTGCAGACCAACCCCGACGATATCAGCCTCTATCCTCCTCTGGAGCGACTAACGGCAGAACTGCAGCGCGAATCGGACTATCGAGCCATTATTGAGCGGCTTGCTCAAAAGGACACTCAGGGTCAGGAGGCTGCGAAAGCCTATGTGGAATGGCTGCGTCGGCATGGTCAGTCGATGGAGGCGCTTCGCTGGCTGGAGGCGCGCCGTCGCCCGCGACCGAACGATGTGCCGCTGCTCCGCCTCCATCTTAACTTGCTGGAGGAGATGGGGCGCAAGAAGGAGGCATTACCCCTCTACGCACGGCTGTTCCAGCTCGCACCCGATGATGCGGCGCTGCTGCGCACTTGGGTCATCCGCGCCGATGAGTTCGGCACCACCCTCGACGCGGTTCAAGCTTATGAAGCCCTCTTTCGCACCTTCCCCGACGATGTGTCGGCAGGTCTCAAGCTGGTGACGCTCTACGAGCAGCTGGGCAATCGGGAGCGTGCCCAGAAACTGCTACAGCAACTGAGCGAAAACTTCCCCAATAATGAGGAGGTCAAGCGTCGCCTGCAACAACAGACCTCCACCCCCCGCGCGAAAGTGCCGCCAGAAGACACCACCGCAAGCCAGAAAAAGCCGTGAAGCGCGAGTGGCTGGCAGTCTTGGCTATCCTGCTGACCTTGGGCAAGAGCGCGATTCGAGAGGTGGAAAAGAGCGCGGCACGCGAAATCCGTCAGCGGGTGGGTGGCGGCGACATCCGCGTGCATATCGAGCCCGACGGCGTCGATGGACTGCTGAAAGGACGGCTGAAACGGCTCACCGTCGAGGCAAGCCATTTCACCTTAGACGGTCTCCCCTTCACACTGGAGGCGCATCGCCCCCAAACAGGCTGGATCAAGCAGTTCGTGATGCGCCTGCATGATGTGTCGCTGCGTGGGCTGCGTGCCGAACGGGTCTACGCCGAAATTCCCGATGTGCGCTATGACCGCCGACTGGCAATGCGTCGACGCATCTTCCGCCTCTCGGACACGGGCGTTGGACATGCCGAGATCGTGGTGCTGCAGCACGATTTGGCTGCCTATATTCGGCGCAAGTATGCGCCCTATGTGCGTGAGGTGCAGGTGGAGATTACCCCCACCGAAACACGGGTGTACGGCAGCGCGCTCTTTCTGGGGAGTGAATTGCGTTTCCGTGCCATCGGGCAGCTCACCCCGCGTGAGGGACGCTACTTGGACCTCGCCTCGGCACGCATCGAGCTGGAGGGCACGGAGCTGCCACCCGCTGCCGTCGAAACCCTGCGCCAGTGGCTGAACCCACTCATCGACGCCGACCGCGACCTGGGACTCTATGACGGACTCTATGTGGAGACGGTCATGAGCGAGTCGGGTCAGATGCGGGCGCTCGGCAAAGCCGCTATCCCGCGTAGCCCTCACCAGGTAAAATCGAGCCTCGATGGAATGGTTCAACAATCAGCCATTAAGGGAGCGACCGCATATCGCGGTGCTCTTCTATGATGCCATCGGCGATTTCGTGATTATCACGCCCTTATTGCGTGGGCTGAAGGAGAAGTATCCGGGCTGCACCTTGGACTACTTCAGCGGTGAGCGCACGCGCGAGCTGGAGGAATCGCTGCCCTCTATCGACGCCCGCTTCTCCATCTTTGGCAATCCCCACGCGCTGCAGGAGCTGCCCCTGTTTGTGGCAGAGCGACGGGCACAGGCAGGCGATTATGACCTGGTCATCAATTGCGATTTCCATCCCACGATGGCGTTTGTGGCGCGGCTGCTGGAACCACGCTATGTGGTGGGGCGCTGCATCGGTCTCGACTGGCGCGAGGAGGTGCCGCGCCACCCAGACAAGCGGCATCGGTTGCACGAGGAGTTCTGGTCCGCACCCGACCTGCTGCAACGCTACGGCGACATCCTCAAAAGCACCTATATCGGAGAAATCTGGTGTCGGCTGGCATTTGTGGAGACCGATTTTTATCGCACGGAGGTGCCCACGCGCGACCCCGGCGGCACGATTCCCGATATCCTTATCTCGACGGGTGGACGCCGCCCCGCCAAGCTCTGGAGCCGTGAGTACTGGAAGCAGGTCATCGACTGGTGCAACGCGCAGGGGCTAAGCGTGGGATTAATTGGTGACCAGCCCCAGCGTCAGAGTGAGGTCTATCACACCGGCGATGCCGAATCGTGGCTGCTTGAGCAAACGGCGCTCGTCGACCTGCGCGGGCGATTCAGCCTACCGCAAGTGGCAGGCGCACTGCAACGGGCGCGGGCATGTATCTCGGTCGACAACGGTATCATGCACCTTGCCTACAGTGTCGGCACGCCCACCATCGCGCTTTTTGGCGCCAGTCCATGGTGGGTCTGGACACCGCCGTTGCCGCACCTCTATCTGATACTACCTGACGAGCCGTGCCCGCGCTGCTACGAGAACCGTTTCCGCAACGCGGAGTGCCTCCTGCCCCGCCACCAGTGCATGCTGAGCGTCCGCCCAGAACGAGTTATCCAGAAACTTCACACCATTTTGCAGGGATCGCGCTGATAATGCAGGAATCCTTGAAGTTGCGGTGAAGGAAAAACGGTAGCAAACGGCACTGTGGCACAAAAATTGCTGCTTGCCGAATAAAGGAGTGCCCGACTCATCTAACTTTATCTGGCAGGTCCAACTCAAGGAGGAGCATGCTGATGAAAGGGTTTCGCATCTTAATAGTGGAGGACGAGGTGTTGTTGCAGCGGGTGATGGAGGACGCCGCCCGCTTAATTGGGCTTCCGTGTGAGGTGGTGCGCACGGGACAGGAGGCGCTGGCGTGTTTGCAACGACGCGACTATGACCTCTTGATTCAGGATGTGCGGCTGCCCGATATGAGCGGGGCTGCGGTGGTGCAAGCCGTCCGCCAGATGGCTCCCACCATGCCTATTATTCTCGTCACCGCTTATGCCATCAATGACGAGACCCAGCAAGCGATTCAACACGGGGTTGACGCGGTGCTGTTCAAGCCGTTCGATATCAACACGCTATTGACCACGGCGCGTCACCTGCTGCTGACCCGTCAGGCAATTCCATTCACGCATGCGGTGGTGCAGATGCCCACCGCACCAACGCTTCCGGCTCCGATGGGAGGCATCGAAATGCCTCCGACGGGTGCGGTGGTGGTCTTGATGTTCGGGGAACAGCGTTTGATGGGGCAGGTGCGCGCTGGCAATGAACGGGACTGTGCTATCGAAACCCCTGCGGATGCCGGGCAGGTGCCGCGATGGGTGGAGGTGGAACTCACGGGCAGGGACGCCCTCTACCGATTTCGCATGCGCCTGATGGCATATCACCGCGGAACGCAAAGCGACCGGTGGTTGCTGCATCGCCCCCGTCGAATCGGGCGTTTTCAGCGACGACGCGAGCCGCGCCTACCCGCACGCGGGCATGCTGTGGTCTCCGCGGCGGGGCGACTACTGCGCACCGTCGAAGGGGAACTGCTGGACCTAAGCGCGCATGGAGTCTCTATCAAGCTGCCTGTGGAACTGAACCGAGGGACACGGGTGAACCTGCTCATCGAGTGGCATGAGAACGGCATGCTGCACACCTTCCAAAGTGAGGGTATCGTGCGCCATACTCTGGCACTGACCGAGGGGAACCAGCCCATTTATCGACTGGGCGTGGAGTTGGTGCGTGTGCCGCGGGCTATTCGTGCCCTTATTCGGCAGCGCGTCCATCAGCATCTCACCAGTTAATCCTCGCATTTTGCACAGGTTCCCCGTATTTCTACTATTTTTGACCTAATCCCCGTATTTTTGCGGAGAGGAAGCTTTAGGTTCCTGCCTACAATCCCCTCTGGCGTGCGAACTGCTCCGTCGAGGGAACGACGGACATGGCACGCTTAGCATAACACTGTCAAGGAGGATGGAACGATGAGTCTGCGCATCAACACCAATATGTCGTCGCTGATTGCTCTGCGCAATGTGCAGAGCGCGTCGGATGGTTTCTCGCATTCGATTGAACGGCTGGCATCGGGTCTGCGCGTGATACGCGGCTCGGATGACCCTGCTGGCTTGATTCGCTCGGAGAATCTGCGCGCCCAGATTGCGGGGCTGGAGCAAGCCATCGCCAACTCGCAAGACGCCACCAATCTGGTGAAGACCGCTGAGGGAGCTTTGGAGGAGATTCACACCCTGTTGCGCAGCATGCGCCAACTCGCCGTACACGCCGGCAACACGGGAACCAACGACCTGACTGCGTTGCAGGCGGACCAGAACCAGATTCGCTCCGCGTTGGAGAGTATCAACCGTATCGCCATGCAGACCCAGTTCGGCACGAAGAAGCTGCTCGATGGCACGGCTGGGGTCAGCACGGCGGTGACGAACTCGAACCTTGTGGGCGGCGCCTTCTTCACAGGGGTCTTCAACGGCGTCGCCGTCGCTTCGGGGGATGTAAGCATCCAGCAGGTTACTTCGGCAACGCGCGCGGTGGTGGCGGGCAGCGTCTCCTACGGCACCCTTGCCAGCACCGTCAGTGCCGGTAGCATCGTGATTAACGGGCAGACCTTCTCCACCGATGGCACCGAGACCCTGGAGAGCTTCCTCAACAAAATTAACGCTGCCACCTCGGTCACGGGTGTGGTGGCGGAGGCGAGCTTCGCGAGCGGCTCCTATGTCATTCGCCTGCGCTCCAGCGAATATGGGGCGAACTTCCGCGTGAACCTGGACGACTCGCGCGGGTTGGTCATCAGCGGTGGCGGTGCGACCAATGTGGTCGGACGCAACGCCGAGTACACCGTCTCGATCAACACCGCGGCGGGTGTCACCTCCGTCAAGTTCGTGGGTGGACGCAGCGCGGGCGAATCGGGGCTACGCCTGACCGACACCTACGGCAATGTCATCCTGCTCACGGAAGCGGGCAACGCCACCGCAAACCTTGTGCAGGTCGCCCGCATCACGGCAGGGCAGCTCCAGTTCCAAGTCGGTGCTAACGCAGGGCAAACGGTCGCCTTGTCGCTCAATAACATGAGCATAACTCAGCTGGGTACCGGTGTCGTGGCGGGCAAAAGCCTTGCCGACATCGATGTGACCAAGACAGGCGGTGCCGATGAAGCCCTGCGCATCATCGATGCCGCCATTGCGCAGGTCTCCAAGCTGCGCGGCGATATGGGCGCCTTCCAGAGGAACATCCTCGAAAGCAATATGCGCTCGCTCAGTGTCGCGAAGGAGAATCTGACCGCTACCGAGTCCTCCATCCGCGATGTGAACTTCGCCGAGGAGATAACCCGCTTCACCAAGTTCCAAATCCTGCAGCAAGCGGGTATGGCGGTACTGGGTCAGGCGAACTTCGCGCCACAAGCCGTGCTGCAGCTCATCCGATAACCGCACCATCAGGTATACTCCTAAGGTGGGGGGTCAGAGGTGATCCCCCACCCTTTTATTTAACGCCCGTTCTCACGAGCGGGTGAAGCGCGAAACGAAGGAGGTAGACAGCGATGAAGAAACGCATAGCCATACTGGGCGCAGGCATGCAAGGTCCTGCGGTCGCCTATGATATCGCGCGATTTGGCGAGCCTGAGATAATCTATTTGGCGGACATCGATTTGGAAAGGGCAACCCTCAAAGCCGAGTGGGTCAACCAGCTGATTCAGCGCACGCTGGTCTATCCCCGGCGCGTGGACGCCCAAAACGAAAAGCAGGTACGCGACTACTTCGAACAAGCGGATGTGATTATCAGCGCGGTGCCCTGGCAGATGAACATGCGGTTGGCTCAGCTCGCCTTGGAAGTCAAGCGCAGCTTTATCGATATGGGCAACGAGCCGGAATGGTTCTGGTTCGAGTTTCGCAAGCGACACGAGGAAGCGCAGGAGGCAGGTATCGCCATCGTGCCCGATTGCGGGCTGGCACCGGGCATGGTGAACCATCTGGGACTTTACTGCATGGAGAAGATGGACCGCTGCGATGCCATCCATCTGCGCTGCGGCGGATTGCCTCAGCGTCCTGTGGGACCACTGGGCTATAAATTAGTGTTCAACATGATAGGGGTCATCTCCGAATACACGGGCAACGCGCTCACCCTGCGCGATGGGAAGCCCACCTATGTCCCCACGCTGGAGGATGTGGAGCCTGTGGAGATAGCGGGATTGGGAACGCTGGAAGCGGCTTCCACTTCGGGAGGCACCTCCACGGCACCCTACACCCTTGAGGGCAAGGTGCGCGAGTATGATTATAAAACGCTGCGCTACCCGGGGCACTGGGCGATTATACGCGCCCTGCGTGATCTCGGCTTTTTCGACGAGGAGCCGGTCAAGGTGAACGAGGCGATGGTCATCCCACGCCAGTTTAGCGCGACGGTCATCCCGCCCCGCATCCAGTTTCCCGAGGAAAAGGACCTGGTCGTGGTGTATGTGCATGCGAGCGGGCTGAAGAGTGGCTGCCCCTTCCAGATTACTCTCCAATTGATTGATTACCACGATGACGAGACCGGCTTCACGGCGATGGAGCGTTGCACTGGCTTCTCGGCTGCCATTATCGCGATTGGGGTGGCGAACGGTACTGTGCCGCGCGGGATCATCCCCTATGAGCAGTCGATGAGCGGGCACGCTTTCGTGAAGGAGTTCTTGCGCAGGGGCTTCCGTATCCGCGAGACCATCAGCCATGAAATCCTGGAGTGAACTCTTACCCAACTGGCAAATGGGGGGGGCGGGATAACTCTGCCCCCATCCTGCTTTACATCCCGCGTTTTTTCATCTCAGCGGCGATTTCTGCCAGTGCATAGGCACGCCATGCAGGATCAGGGATACCCCGTGCCCACCATGCCGCCGCTCGGAAGTGCCCTCGCACCGCCAACCCGACCGCATAGCCCGCCTCGTAAACCGTGTTAAGGGTGCGGTCTACCCTTCCTGCTTCGCGGCGCAATCGTTCCGCCTCTCGTAGTCGCCCCGTCTGGGCAGCCGCCGATGCGGCATACACCAGATATTTCTGCCGCGGATAGTAAGCGAAGCGGCGCGCTCGGTTTACCTGCCCTGCATGCACGAGGGCACGCGCGATGTGTGCCATCGCCATTGCGCGATTGCCAGCAGGTTGAACCGATTCGGCGATTTTGCGCGCCTCCTGAAACAAAAACTCCGAATTGACAGGCAGCAATAGATGGTAGAGGCGGGGTAGCACAAAAAGTATCAGCCATGCAGCCACAATTGCTCCCGCTAATTGTCCTAATCGGGTGCGCGCTATGCGGCGCACGCGCTCGCTCCAACGCATGGGCGTGCCCTCCACGATTCAATATACCTGAGTCAACGGGGCAGGGAGGCTGGTGCGATGGCAAGTGCGCCATCGCACCAGGCAAAGGGCTACTCCCGTCCCAGACCCAGCAGCTCCAGTAGATTGGGCATGCGGAATTCCGGCATGCCCAGCATATACTGGGCGTTCAGTGCCTTCTCGATGGTGTCGATGGCTTCGCTGTAGTGGGCACGGGTGTAGTCATCCTGCACTTTGGGCAGTGCCTGCTTCAGCTGGGCATGCAGGCGGCGCAAGTGATAGCGTGCCAGCATTTTGGCATCGTCGGGCGCGGCGGAGCTTTTGACCAGCAGGTCGGTCATCTGCTGCAGGTGCGCCCGTTGTAGCAGGCGGCGTAAGGCATTCACAGGCTTGCCGGTGCCCGCTTCCGACCAGATGGCGTCTTGCAGCGAGCGGAACAGCTCCGCCAGTGTGAAGGCGTTCTTGGTGTCGGATACCTTGAACTCGTTGTTGACGATGCGGCGCAGGGTGTCGGGTGCGAACAGGCGCGCCAGCGTGAGGCGCTGGATGTTGCTGATGAAATCGCGCGCAGGCGTGTCGGGTGGAATCGGTCCTCCACCGCCACGATAGGGGTCCGGTGCCAGCTTGTTGAAGTAGCTCTTCGGTAGGTCGAACGCGCGCTCCGAGAAGATATATTTCACCAGCAGGTTCAGCGCGCGTCGCTGGGTTGCCCCGTCTATTGGCTGCGAAGGTGGTTGCGCCTTCGGGTCGTCGCGGAAGTTGCGCCGAATTTGCAAGCCGCCGATGAAACGGCTCAGTTGCACCGCTGCCTGGCTGAAGTTCGCCAGTGTGCCGAAGAAGTAGCGCGTGAACTCATAGTAGCTCTCGCCGGGGCGGGGCACACGGTTGGGCAGCACCCGCAACAGCTCGTCGGTATCCTTTAGCACCAGCTCCCAGTAGGCAATTGGGTCGCGTCCCAAATCGAAGCGCGTCACATAGGGGTCAAAGCGGTCGGCATACTCATCAGTTTCGAATGCCAGCCCCGGCTCGGTGTTGCGCCGTGCAATCTGCTGCAGGAACGGCTTCTCCGCTTCGGGCGTGTTGACGCCGAACTCCTTATAGCCGTACTCAATTGCCCAGTAGTCATAGGGTCCGATGGTGGGATTCCAGTAGAAGGTGTTGGGGGCGTGGAGCGCCATCTGGTTGAACGGGTCATACTCCATCACGCTGGCGACCATTCCCTGTCGGCGCACCAACTCGCCGTTTGCCAGTTCATCCAGCGAGTGGAGACGGCTGGCGACGAAGTTATGGCGCAGCCCCAGAATGTGCCCCATTTCGTGCATCACCACCGAGCGCAGATAATCTTTCACGAACTGGTCTTCCGAGACGCGGGTGGCGTTGCGCCCTGCCGTGAGCAACTCCATCATTAGGTAGCCCGTCCATGCGCGGAACATGGAGCCTTCACCCAGCGTGCAGACACGCGGGTCAAAGGGCACCAACCCCTTCTCCCACGCCTCCGCTTCGCGAAATGCCGTCAGCGGGTCGATGCTGCGTTGATAAATGAGGCGCGTGATGCGTGACATATTGCCGTCGATGGTGATGCTGGCGTTGAGAATCTGCCCGGTGAGGGGGTTGGCACGGAAGAGCGCGACGGCATAGCCATTATTGGGTGAGGAGACCCAGCGCACCACATTATAGCGCATATCGGCATGGTCCCAATCGGCATCGTCGGGCATCTGCTTGACCACAATCGCGTCCTTGATGCCGATTTTTTCGAACGCCTTGTTCCACTCCAGAATGCCCTCGCGGATGGCGTCTCGGTACTCTTCGGGGATGGCGTTATCGAGCCAAAAGACAATCGGCTCTTTGGGGGGCGAGAGCGGGGCGTTCGGGTCAGCTTTCTCCATTTGCCAGCGTAGGATGTAGCGCTTCGCCTGTTCGGGCTGGTCGGTGGTGAAATCGAGGTATTCGGTGTAGAAGTAGCCGACGCGTGGGTCGAACAGGCGCGGGCGATAGCCATTATGGGTGGGTAGCTCCCACAGATTGTAGTTGACTGTGATGGGCATGCTGCGTGGGTCTGCCAGCTCTGCTCCCCCTGTTAGCCCTGCAATCAAGCCCATCAGACCACCGCCGCGCTGCGGACCACCCGAAAAATGATAGGCGGTCTGGACAAAGATGTTGTTCGGAAACACTTTGACAGCGGTGTAGGCGGTCTTCTCGCGGTCGATGGTGTAGCTGCCACCTGCAGCGGCGCTCGCCAGCTGCTGAATCTGGATAACATCGGAGCGGAAAAAGTTCGACACATCGATCAGGAAGGTTTTGCCCTCGGTGTCCTTCGCTTCGATTTTGAACGCTTCGAGGTAGGCATCGGCGAAGGAGCGCTGAACGGAGCGAGCGATGGGCTTTTTGGGGTCGGCATAGAAGCGCAGGTTGGGCACGACCAGCAGAATCTGCTCGTCCCGACGGACAAACTTGAACACGAGGTCGTTCACTGGGGTGCCTGCTGCCAGGAAGAAGGTGGGCACGCCTTCACTGATGGTTGCCTGCAAGAAGTAGAGGCGGTTGAGCTGTTCCTCCCGAATCGCCATATAGAGGGTGTCCTTGCCCGCTTCCTTCTTGCGGTACAGGGTGAACAGCCCCTCCATCTTCTCGAAATCTTTGACTACCTCGTCGATGGTCTTCTCTTTCTTTTTCTGGTCGGGCTTGTCGGACTTTTCGGACTTGTCGGGCTGGTCGGACTTTTCGGTTTTGTCGGGTTGGGCAGGTTGTTTTTCAGCGGGCTGTTGGTCTTTTGGCTTGGCTTCTGGTTTAGGTGCGGGCGCAGGGCTGATTTCTTCCCCTTCAGGCAGGGGGGAGCCTTCGATGCGCTCGATTTCGAACTGCCCCTTTGCTGGGGCACCTCCACCCGGTGCGCCGAAGCTCATCCCTTCGATTTGCACGGAGGCATACACCATATCCCCCGTACGCACCTCCACCAGCAGTTCCGCCGTGGCGCTGAGTTTGGTGTCATCCTTAGCGGTGTAGGTGCTGGCGATACGCGCTACGCGGATGCCTTTCCATTGTTCGAAGCCTTTGAGCGTGTACTCGGCAGTGCCTGGTAATGTGCCCGCTTTCGAATCCTCTTTGAAGGTATAGCTCCATGTGTCGCCGGCGCCCACAGGTTGGCTGGGGAAGATGACGCTCATTGCCTGGCTTATGTGGCTTGCCGATTCATCTTGTTCTTCGCGCTCCGTCTCGCGGGAGAGGGGTTCCCCGTTGGGCTTGATAACCGTCACCGTGCGGTCTTTGGTTGCCTCTTCGGGTGTAGGCATCTTATTGCCGTTGAAGGTCATCTCGTACGATTCGCTATACTGCTCCTGTTTGATGTTGCCTTCGGGGGTGACCTCCAGGATTTTTTGCACGGCAACAGCGGTGATTTGCAAATTGAAGGTTTGTCCTGCCGCTTCAACACTGATGGTGGCGTTGATGCGGTAGCGCATGGTCTGACCGGCTTTGGCACGATAGAGCAGCTGCACCTTCTCTTGCGCGTGTGCGCCGAGCAGCAGCACGAACAAGAGTCCAGCAAATAGACTGACCGCTTTTCGCATAGTTGGTTCCCTCCTATTAGCAGGGCAATTTGCCCAAAGGTATATGATACCCGAAAGGGTTAGTAGCTGGCTTTGATGATGGCGTCCATCTCTTCGAGGGCGCGTCCGGTGCCGATGGCGACGCAGGAGAGCGGGTCATCGGCGATATGTACGGGGATTTGGGTCGCTTGGCAAAGCAGTTTGTCCATGCCGCGCAGCAGTGCGCCGCCACCTGTGAGCGTGATGCCGCGCTCCACGATATCGGCTGCGAGTTCGGGTGGGGTCTCCTCCAGCACCGAGCGCACTTTTTCCACAATCTGGTTCACCGGCTCGGCGAGCGCGGTACGAATCTCCTCGGAGTGGATGATGACCGTTCGGGGTAGCCCTTCCACCAGGTCGCGCCCGCGCACCTCCATGGTCAGCTCTTGAGGTAGGGGGTAGGCAGAGCCGATTCGGATTTTAATCTCTTCGGCGGTGCGCTCGCCAATCATGAGGTTATAGGTGTTGCGCACATGGCGCATGATGGCTTCGTCCATCTTATTGCCTGCCACGCGCAGGCTGCGACTAATCACGATGCCACCCAGCGAGATGACAGCGATATCGGTGGTGCCGCCGCCGATATCGACCACCATATTGCCTCCCGGTTGGCTGATGGGCAATCCTGCGCCGATGGCGGCTGCCATCGGCTCCTCGATGAGATGCACTTCCCCTGCGCCGGCTTCCCGTGCCGCTTGGATGACAGCGCGCCGCTCCACATCGGTGACGCCGGAGGGCACGCAGACCAGCACGCGTGGGCTGAAGAGGCGTCGCCTGCCCAGCACCTTGTTGAACACATACTCCAACATCTTGAGGGTAATCGTGTAGTCGGCAATCACGCCGTTATTGAGTGGGCGCACAGCGATGATATTGCCCGGTGTGCGCCCCAGCATCAGGCGTGCCTCTTCGCCCACCGCCAGCACACGCTCCGATGGCTGGGCAATCGCGACCACCGATGGCTCGCGCAGCACAATGCCCTTGCCACGCTGATAGACCAACAGGTTCGCTGTGCCCAAATCGATCCCTAGCTCTGCATGCAAACGAAACATCCTGTGCCACACCCCAGTCCGTTGCAAGGCTTACCCCTTCTGACCAGTCGGTTGCACTGCGGCATAGGGGCTGACGCGCTCCATCTGGGCGCCCAGCCCGCGCAACTTTTGTTCCAGTCGCTCATAGCCGCGGTCGATATGATAGACCTCCTCGATGAAAGAGGCGCCTTCGGCTGCGAGCGCGGCAATCACCAAGGCGGCACCGCCGCGTAAATCGGTGGCACGCACGCGTGCCCCTTTCAGGCGCGGCACACCCCGAATCAGGATCGTGCGCCCCTCCACCATTATATCGGCGCCCATCCGCTGCAGCTCCGGCACATGCTGCACGCGATTCTCGTAGATGGTCTCATGGACCACCGAGGCACCTTGCGTCAAGGTGAGATAGGCGCACATCGGCTGCTGCAGGTCTGTTGGGAAGCCCGGATAGGGTAGCGTGCGGATATCGACCGCTTGGAGCGGGTCGCGTGCGCGAAGGGTGATAGCCGTCTCCGCCTCCTCTACTTGGACACCCGATTCTTGCAGCTTTGCCAGCAGCGAATGCAGATGCTCGGGGATGACCCGCTCGATGGTGACCTCGCCGCGTGTGATAGCGCCTGCCAAGGCGAAAGTGCCCGCTTCCAACCGATCGGGGATGACCGTGTATTCTACCGAGTGAGCCAACGCGGACACGCCCTCAATATAGAGGGTGCTGGTGCCCGCGCCGTCGATACGCGCACCTGCCGCGTTCAGAAAGTTTGCTAAATTGACCACCTCGGGCTCGATTGCCGCATTCTCAATAATGGTCAATCCTTGGGCGTAGACGGCAGTGGTCATCAGTTGTTGCGTTGCCCCCGCGCTGGGCACATCGAGATAGATGCGGGCGCCACGCAGCTGATCCACGCGTGCCCGATAGAGGGTCTCCTCTTCGTGAATGGTGGCACCGAGCGCGCGCAAGCCGTTGAGATGAAAGTTCACAGGGCGACTGCCAATCTGGCAACCGCCCGGATGGGGCATGTGCGCATAGCCCAGCCGCGCCAGCAGCGGTCCGAAAATGTAGAACGAGGCGCGCATGCGGTTCACCAGCCTCGGATCGGGGTCTGCACGATTCAATCCGCGCATGTCGAGGTAGAGGCTGGAACCCTGCCACGCACAACGGACACCCAGCCCCTCTAAAAGCGCAATCATCGTGCCCACATCCTCAATTCGGGGCACATTGTGCAGCAGAACCTCCCCCTCTATCAGCAGGGAGCCAGCCATCAACGCCAACGCTGCGTTCTTGCTGCCGCTTACCTCCACCACACCACGGAGCGGGACACCGCCTGTCACTTTGTAGCTTTCCAAAGCCGTCTTCCTCCTTGTCTCTGGTACGCCTCCTGCATCTGGCTCTATTATACCTGCCGCATCACTTTTCGGTGTCGCTCAGCATCAAGGCAATCAGTGCCTTCTGGGTATGCAAGCGATTCTCCGCCTGATCCCACACGGCTGACTGCTTGCCATCCAGCACCTCGTCGGTAATCTCCTCGCCGCGGTGGGCGGGCAGGCAGTGCAGCACGATGGCGTCGGGCTTCGCATAGCGCAGCAACTCACGGTTCACCTGAAATGGTTGGAAGTGGCGCAAGCGAATCTCCCGTTCGGTCTCAAAGCCCATCGAGACCCACACATCGGTGTAGACCACATCGGCGTCGGCGACCGCCTCTTGGGGACTGTGCGTGAGAAGGAGTTGCCCACCCGATTGCGCTGCGTTCTGTTGCGCCTGGGCGATAATCTCCTCCAGTGGTTCGTAGCCTTCAGGTGTTGCCACGCGCAGCCTATGCCCCAGCAAGGTAGTTAGCAACATAAAGCTGTGGCACACATTGTTGCCATCGCCCACCCAGGCAAGGGTCAGCGGCTGTTCACCTTTGCGCTCCTGAATGGTCATCAGGTCGGCTAATGCCTGGCAAGGGTGTTCGCGGTCGCTTAGGGCATTGATCACAGGCACATTGGCAAATCGTGCGAGTTCGCCCAGCACCGAATGGTAATAGACCCGCGCGATGATGCCTTGCACCCAGCGTCCGAGGTTGCGGGCGATGTCCATCACCGCCTCGCGCTTGCCCATCTGAATGTCCGCTTGAGTGAGGTAGACGGCATGCGCGCCCATCTGATAGAGTCCCACCTCAAGGGTGACGCGGGTGCGCAACGAGGGCTTCTCGAAGATGAGCGCAACGGCGGTCGGCTTCTCAAATCGGAACAGCTCGCTGCCCGCTTGGGAGGCATGTTTCATCGCCTGCGCTAATTCCAGCACCACCTCCGCCGCCTCCCGATTGAGATCGGCAATCGAGAAAAACTGGCTCGCCGCCCCCGCTTGCTGCCATCGCTGCCAATAATCGCTGAATTTCACATTGCCGTCCTCCTCAAGGAGAGAGTTGGCTCATGTCGCATAGATCCACTGTTGCGCTTGGCGCAGCCGTTTTAGCACGCGCGGCTTGCCCAGCACCTCCAGCATCTCAAACAGGCTCGGTCCCGTCGTGCGCCCGCTGACCGCCACCCGCACCGGGTGAATCACATGCCCCCCTGGCACGCCCAGCCAGGCAATCACCTCGCGCGTCACGCGCTCAATCTCCGACGCGGTAAAGGGTTCGAGCGACTCGTATCGCCGAATCAGCTCTTCCAACATCTGTGGGATGTGGGGCATGCCGTACCACTTTTTGACCGCGCTCTGATCGACGGTGAGGTCCTCCTTGAAGAAGAAGTCGGTCAGCACCACCACATCTTTCAGCGTCTTCATCTTCTCCTGCTCCAGCGGGATGACCCGCTCCGCATAGGCGCGAGTCTCGGCGTCCAGCTCAGCGGGCAGCAGCCCCGCCTCCTGCAGAAACGGCAAGCACCATTCCACCAGCTGCTCCTTGCTCAACTGCCGAATGTAGTAGCCGTTCATCCAGAGCAGCTTGTTATGATCAAAGATAAACGGGTTATCTGACACACGCTCCAGCGAGAACAGCTCGATAATCTCTTCGCGGCTTAGAATCTCGCGGTTATCGCCGGGGTTCCAGCCGCAGAGGGTGAGGAAGTTGAACATCGCATCGGGCAGGTAGCCCTCACGAATAAACTCGGTGAACTGCACCGCACCGTGCCGCTTGGACAGCTTCTGGCGGTCGGTTCCAAGCAGCAGGGGCAGGTGCGCGAACTGGGGCGGTTCCCAACCCAGTGCCTTGTAAAGATTCAGATGGCGCGGCATGCTCGAAATCCACTCGTCGCCCCGAATCACATGGGTAATCTCCATCAGATGGTCGTCCACCACATTCGCCAGGTGATAGGTGGGGTAGCCATCCGATTTAAGCATCACGAAGTCGTCCGTGAGGGCGTTTCGGAAGACGGTGCGCCCGTGGATGATGTCCTCATACTCCACGGTGCCTTCGAGGGGCATCGCGAATCGGATGACATAGGGCAGTCCATCGGCTTCGCGAGCGCGCACCTCTTCGGGTGTGAGGCGTCGGCAGCGACGGTCGTACATCGTGACCGAGGCGCCCTGTGCCCGCTGCTGTGCCCGCATCTGCTCCAGCTCTTCGGGTGTGCAGAAGCATTTATACGCCTTGCCCTCCTCCACCAGCTGGTGCGCGATGCGCTGGTAGATTTCGAGCCGCTGCGACTGATGATAGGGCGCATGGGGACCGCCTACTTCGGGTCCCTCGTCCCAATTGAGTCCCAGCCAGCGTAGCGATTCCAAAATCTCGCGTTCCGATTCGGGTACATAGCGACTGCGGTCGGTATCCTCGATGCGCACGATAAACTGCCCCCCATGGTGGCGGGCGAAGACCCAGTTGAAGAGTGCGGTGCGAATGTTGCCCACATGGGGCGACCCGGTAGGGCTGGGCGCATAACGCACACGCACCATCAGCATAAACCTCCTCTGCCCAATCTCCGCATAGCAAAATAGTACCCGATTCAGGATGGCAGTGCTTCCTTCATCTGGAGAACCAATTGGGTATATTTTGATGGGATGGCAGCGCCCGTGCCTGTGGGGAAGGAACACGAGATGCGTGCGGTGAGCCTGCCGCGGCGCAAGTTCACGCGCGAAGAGTATCACCGCCTCGCAGAAAGTGGCATCCTGCGCGAAGAGGAGCGTGTGGAACTCATCGAGGGAGACATCGTGCCGATGGTGCCGATAGGTCCAGCGCATGCGACCCAGACGCTGGGACTCTATGAGCGCGTGCGGCGGTTGTTCGGAAAGGGCTACCATGTACGCATTCAGTGCCCGCTGGCGTTGGGCGAGAGCGAGCCTGTGCCCGATATCGCTGTCGTGAAAGGCAAGCTGACGGATTACAAGCACGCCCATCCCACCCACGCCGTACTGGTCATCGAGGTTGCGCAGAGCAGCCTGCCGTATGACCGCACGGTGAAGACCAGCCTGTATGCCAAGGCGGGCATCCCCGAATACTGGATTCTCGATTTGGAGCATCGGCAACTGGAGGTCTACCGCGAGCCTATCGAGTCGCCCGATTCGCTATTTGGCTACACCTACCGCTTGCGTCTGCTGCTGCAACCGCACGACACGATTGCCCCGTTGGAGAAGCCCACCCGCATAGTGCGGGTCGCTCGTCTCTTCGTGCTGTGAACAGTAAGGCATTATGCCTTGCCTGAAAGGCGCACGGTGAGGGTCTTTGCAGAGTGAAGCAGGAATCGCTATCCGCTGTACGAATCATTCCGTCCAGCGAGGAAGCATAGCATGCCTGCCCTGCCGCTCAGCAGAAATGGGCACACAGGAGAACGGCTGACCCGCAGCGCCATCACCGCTGCGGGCAATCGGGCACGGGGGGGGGGAAACCATGAACCATAAACCTCCACCCCACCGCCAACGGCTGCACCGCCTGCCCCAAGACCTGCAGCAAGCCCTTCACGACCTGCCCAAACCCCTGCAGAACGCTGTCCACGATGCCGTCGCTGCCTGCAAACCCCAACACGCACCTCGCCTCTATGCCCACGACTGGCAGGAAGAGCTGTATCACGAGGCAATAAAAGCGGCGTGGGAAGCGAACCAGCGTTATGACCCCAGCAAGGGCTGTTTGCTTTATAGTTGGGGCTTGCGGGTGATCGGGCAGCAGTTGCAGGCGTTTTGTGAGAGGGTGTGGGGGGCAGTGAGGCACGAGTGTGCTTATCCGTGTGATGAGGAGACGGGCGAAGAGGTGGAGTTTCCCGATGAGAGGGCGTGGGAGGCGATGGAGGCGGGATTGATGGTGAGTGCGGTGCGGGAGGCGTTGCATGCGTTGGGCGGTTTGGACGAGCAGATAGGGGTGTGGTATCTGTTTGATGAGTTGAGCGAGCGGGAGATAGCGGAGCGGTTGGGTATGTCGCAGCCAGCGGTCTGCAAGCGATTGCAACGGATAGTAGCGTATGTGCGCCGGCAGGTGGGTGCAGAAGGCATAGTGGGTGGAGGCAAAAACGGGCGGAAAAAGGGGTGAGAGTGGTTATATTTTTTGGCAAAGCGGGCTACATGCATTAATAGAAGGCGGGAACGGCATTTTGCAACATCCTTGCCTTCTGACAGACCAAACCGATGGAGGAGGTATGAGGAGGATGAAAGCGCATCTGGAGGAGGTATGAGGAGGATGAAAGCGCATCGCGTGAGTTGGTTTCTCTCAGCATTGCTTGTCTGTATGCCTTGGGTAAACGCCCAGAGTAACCTTCCAAGCTTGCCCTCAACAGCCGATTCGTTCGAGACAGAGCTATCTGCTTCACTCCCAGACCAATGGCTCATTTTGCAACCAGGCGAAATCGTCACTTTTGTTCCAAACCCTGTTCTGAGCGGAATGGAGAATTCCTCCAATTGGTATGCACTCACCGGCGAGGTGCTTAGTGTATCAACGGAGGGTATCGTGTATCAAGCACCCGATGGAAGCGACGAAACCTTCGATGTGCTGATATGGCATAACCCGTTCACGGGACAGTGGGCTACAGTGGCGATTACCCTCGTATGTGAAACGGAAGCGGTCTCGGCGTGCATGGACTCCTCGCAGCTCCTGTGCAGTGTTCCTGTTTCCAGCAATGCGGGGGTTCAGATAGTTGCCTTGGCACAGGGTGGCAGCGGGTTTTACATATGCCTACCAGGAAGACCTGTAAATCCGCCACCACCCGACAGAAACTGTACCGGGGGCAGCACTACAACGAGCCGCGACAAATTCTTTCGTAAGTGCAGCCCTTGGTGGAACTGTCGGACAATAACCGTGGACGCCTCGTTAGCTGCCCGAGTGTGGCGAATCTTTCGTATACGCCTCAGCGTAGGTGTTACGGTACACATTCAGCGGCGTAGATGCAGAGAGACCAAGTTGACATTACAGGACTGCTACCAGTGTGTCAACGGTCAGTGGAAATATGTGGGGACACGCGTATGGTGGAGAACGAAGGAATTTGACGAGGTGGATCCCGGTTGGGGTGTTCTCTTCTGTCCAATTGGATCTCCTATAATACACAGGGGATGCACCTCGAGTGGTAATTGCCGCTGTTAGTCTTTGAATTTGAAAAGGTTGGAGGAGGTGTAGATGAAGCGTAAGCGATGGCTGGGCTATCTGGTGATTATAATAAGCCTGATAGCTATTAGCGGTTGGTGGTTGCTTACCTATACACCTCCTCCCACTGCCACTATCGGCTACTTTGGAGAAAATAAATTTTTATGCGTCCGACCAGGACAACTCATCCGTCTGCGTTTTTCAAAACCATTGCCTTCAGGATGGGAGGAATGGCAGAAGGAAATGCAACAGAAGGGATTAGGTGATTATGTCAAAGGTACTCATCCTGAAACGGTAGCCGAAGCTGTATATTGGCACAGTATTGGAGCTTTCGAATGGTGGTATGTTTCAGAGCGTGAAATCGTGTATCGGGTTCCTACGGGGATATACGCTATCTACCCCGTATATTTTCCTAGTCCGAGAAAACTCAAGTCTGGAGAGAAATTCGAGCTGATGTTGTTCATCATGGGAGATAAAGATTTGGATGGCCTAATTCAGCGTCAGGAGCCGCTTCCGCCCAACGGTAAAGTTCCTTCCAAGGGCACCGTTGAGATATATTATAGCGAGCCGTCGCTCTGGGTGCATTTTCGGTTCTGGCTGCATCAAAAGTTCTGGGAATATGGATTGTGATCCTGCTGTAGGTCCTCAGGTAGAGCCCGGTGGGAGTGAGGGAATGGTCATGTGACAAACACGCACGGAGAGGAGGATGTTCTATGCGAATCACGATAGAGATATAGGCTGCTTTACGCCTTGCCTGAAAGGCGCACGGTGAGGGTCTTTTCGTGGGTGTAGAGGGCGAAGCCAGCCGGAGCATTGCGCGGTTTGCGCACATATTTGCGCAAAGTGTAGTCCACCTCCACAACGCTGGCGTGGCGGTCCGCGCTGTGGCGTGCCGCCAGTTGCGCAGCAAACTCCAGCGTGCGGCGCGGCACCCGCTCCGGATGTCCCTCCGTGCGCACAATCACATGGGCGCCGACCCCCGTGCGCACATGGAGCCACCAGTCGTTCGGGCGTGCGATGCGCGTGAGCAGGAAATCGTTCGCCTGCGCATTCTCACCCACCAGCACCTGATAGCCATCGGGGCTGAGATGCACCTGAATCTTGTGCCCTTCGAAGGGGTCTTTGGGCGGGCGAGCGGGATGGCTCACGGGGGTCTCGCGGAGCCAGCCGTTCTGTCGCGCCGTCTCCAGCAGGGCACGCAGCGTCTCTAAGGGCGTATTAGCATCCTCCAGTGGCAGGAGGGCATTTTGGATGGCGTCGCGCTCGGCTACGAAGCGGGCGAGCCGTGCCTGCAGCCCGCTGAGCGACTCGCGGGCACGACGCGCCTTCTCGAAATATCGCTGCGCATTCTCGGGCAGGCTGCGTGTCGGGTCGATGGGAATCTCGATAAGCGGCGTGTCGGGCTGGGTATAGTCGGGCGCGTGGAGCGTGGTGCTGCCCGGCGGCAAACCGTGCCCGAATGCCAATATCAGCTCCCCCAAAAGCTGATAGCGGTCTGCCATTTGGCTTTCTTGGAGAGCGTGCTGGATGTCGCGCAGGGCGCGTTCGCGTGCTTGGAGCGCGCGTTGCAGGGCGGGTCGCAGCGTGTTGCGTAGCGCATCCGCCTCCGCCTGCTCGATACGCTCGGCGAACGCTTGCTCCCAAGCCAGATTGAGCTGATGGCGGGGATGCTGCCATTCCCGAGGGAGCTGACGGATGGGCAGGGGATACGCACCCAAGGCGCGCTGGCTCATCGGCTTGCGCACCAGCACTGGCTCCCATCGCCCCTCGCGGATGCGTCGCGCCCAGTTGAGCAACCCTTCCAAGCCCTCTTGCTGGGCAATCTGCTCCAGCTCGGCGGCGGTAAATCGGCTCAGCCCCTCCAGATGGGCCGCCCAGTCGCGCTCTGGCTCGCCTTGCAGCCGTGCCCAAAGCGTATGCCAGTCGGCTTCGCTCATCTGCAGCGGATGGAGCAAGCCTTCCACACGCGTTGGCGGCAACCGATAGGGCTCACCCGCGCGTATTGGGCGCAACTGGCTCCGGCGCGGCGAGACCCACTTCGCCGCGCTCTGAATCAAGCCCACTGGATTGACCAACAACAGGTTCGAATGCTTGCCCATCAGCTCGGCAATCAGGCGGTAGAGACCTTCCGCCGTTTCGAACTCCAGTTGCACGATGCGGTCGAAGCCTATTTGCGCGATGCGCCGTAGTCGTGCGCCGTCGAGGTGCTTGCGCAGGCTCTGGCAGAAGGGCGGCGGTGTGGGGGCATTCGGCAGCCGCTTCGTCATCAGGTGGAGGCGGGCAAACTGTGGGTCTGCCGAGAGCAGCAGGCGATACTCCTGACGCTGGGCGTAGATATGAAGCACCACGGTTAGCGGCTCGGGCTGGCGTATCGCCTGCAACCGCCCACCCACCAGCACTTGACACTCGTGCAGCACCGCATAAAGATTCAGGCTATCAAACGGGATGAACTTCTGCATCGGCTGCGTGAAGCATACCCTATCGGAGCAGGGTACACTATGGGGTGGAGGTTGCAGACGATGGATTTCGCGTTGACAGAGGAGCATCGGATGGTGCGCGAGATGGTGCGCCGCTTCGTGGAAAATGAGGTCAAACCCTTTATTCGCGACTGGGATCGGCATGGCGCAGACCCGAAGATTTATTCGCGGATGGCGGAGCTGGGTTTGCTGGGCATCTGCATCCCGCGCAAATGGGGTGGTGCCGGGCTGGACTATATCAGTTTGGGTATCGCTTGCGAGGAGCTGGAATATGGCGACACCTTCCTGCGCGTGATTATGTCGGTGCATGTGGGGCTGACGGCTTTGACCCTCCTCTCGTGGGGTAGTGAAGCGCAGAAGGAGCGGTTCCTGCGTCCCCAGGCGACCGGGCAGCGACTGGGGGCGTTCTGTCTGACCGAGCCGAACGCCGGTAGCGATGTCGCCGGGATGCAAAGCTATGCCCGGCGCGAGGGCGACCGCTACATTCTGAATGGCGAGAAAATCTGGATTTCGCTGGCGGAGGTGGCAGACCAGTATCTGGTGGTGGCGTGGACCGACTTGGAGAAGAAGGCGCGGCGCGACCATTCGGGCATGAGCGCGTTTATCGTGGAGCGGGAACGCGAAGGCGTCAAACCCTACACTCTGCACGGCAAGTTGGGCGTTCGCGCTGGCAACACGGGCGGCGTGGTGTTCGAAAATGTCGAGATTCCCGCCGAGAACCGTCTCGGTGAGGAGGGCGAAGGCTTCAAAATCGCCATGTTCGCGCTGGATCAGGGGCGCTACACTGTCGCTGCGGGCGCCGCGGGACTGATTCGTGCCTGCTTGGATGAATCGGTGCGCTACGCGAAGGAGCGCAAAACCTTCGGCAAGCCCCTCGGGGAACACCAACTCATCAAGCAGAAAATTGCCCAGATGGCAGCCGATTACGAAATCAGCGTTTTGCTTTATCAGAAGGTAGGTTGGATGAAGAACATGGGGCTGCGCAACACGCGGGAGACCTCGCTCGCCAAATGGTACGCCACGGAGGCTGCCCAGCGCGCCGCCAACAGCGCCGTGCAGCTGTTCGGCGCCTATGGCTTCATCGACGAGTATCCCGTGGAGCGGTTCTACCGCAACAGCAAAGGGGCGACCATCTATGAGGGCACTTCCGAGATTCACACCCTGCTTCAGGCAGACTACGCGCTGGGCTATCGTGTCGACAAGCCCCTGCGCGTCACCCTACCCCCCTACCCCTTTGAAGAGGATAAGGCTTTATAAAAGGGTAAAATCCTTGTGTGATCGGGCAGCAACTGCGTTTGTGGGATAGCACGGAGAAGCATCATAAGCTCCAGGAAGGCATCCATCGCCATGCACTGGAGCAAAAATATGCTACCTTGCTGCAAGAGCGGCTCGATTTAGCGGACAGTGTATCCTATATCGGCAATAAACGCCTCCCCTTGATGCGTCTCTATCGCTATAAAGAGGCGTTCGCTTTTACCTTTGTGCAGCAGGTGATTAAACAGCTGGCTCTTTCAGAGTCAGACCTCGTTCTGGACCCCTTCTGCGGAATGGGAACCACCCTTTTCACAGCGGCTTTGCAGGGTATCCCCAGCTGGGGTGTGGATAAGTTGCCCATTGCAGTCTTCATCGCGCGAACTTTACCCCTGTTCCTTACGGTCGAACGGGGTTCCATTCGCGAGACCTATCAGCAGCTGCGTTTCCATGTGGACTCTCAACCGTTGGCTCCTATTGCCGAAGATGTGGCGATTATGAAAGTTGCTTTCGCACCCGAGATTCTAACGCGTTTACGCAAGTGGAAATCAGCCATCGATACACTGGATTCACCTATGCATGAGATTATGACCTTACTTTTTTTGTCCATACTGGAGGAGTGCAGCTACACATCGAAAGATGGTCAGTTTTTGCGGTTAAATCGTCAGAAGCAGGTGGCAGAACCATCGGAGGCATTAGAACGCAAGGTTCAGGAGGCTGAAAGGGATTTATCTTTGGTTGATCAGCTGGGGTGGCGCAAAAGCTGGCGTGCCCCTGTAGTCATCCAGGGTGATGCGCGGCAGATGCCTCCAGCTCCACTACGGCGAGCCACTACAGCACTAATCACCTCGCCTCCGTATGTCAATCGCTACGATTACACTCGCTCTTATTCACTTGAGCTTTGTTTTGCTTTTGTGCGGAATTTTGAGGAGTTGAAAGCGCTACGCTTTGGTATTCTGCGCTCCCATATCGAAGCGCGTGTGCAGCCAGATGAACGCCCCTGCCATCATGCCGTTCAGGAGGTACTTCAAGCATTGGAACAACGACGCCAGCGACTGAACAACCCACACATTCCCGCTATGATTGCAGGCTATTTCGTGGACATGGAGCAGGTTATTCAGGAATGGGCACGCATTTTGGCACCCGCCGCTTGGGTCGTTATGGTGGTGGATAATGTGCGTTTTGATGGAGAGATGATTCCTGTAGACCTCATCCTGTGTGATATGGCGGAACGAGTAGGTTTCAAGACGGAGGCAATATGGATTGCTCGCTACAAAGGCAACAGCTCCCAGCAAATGGGGCGATATGGTCGTGTTCCCGTGCGCGAAAGCGTGTTGATATGGAGGAAACGCTCAACATGAGCAAGCGGCATGAACCTCACCAGGCAACCCAACAATCCAGCTGGTTGGAGGATCAACTAACTAAAAGCCTCTTTTTCCATATCAAATTGCATGAGTGGATGCTCCTTGAGACCGCTGAACAGCTCGAACAGCTGCGGGGGGATCAGCTTGATTGGAACCATCTCGAACAGCTGGGTATATCGCGAAGGGCATGGGACAAAGTCATTCACAGCGGTGTCAAACCCGTAATGGTCTTTGCTCATCCCGAAGTACTTCGCCAATATCCTCGCTCGACTGGCTACTACCGTATGTTGGCGATGGTCTCACAAAAATCGATGAGCAGACTACGGCTCCCGGTGAACGCTTTCGAAGACGGCACACGCACACCAACCCAAGACGAAGCTCAGCGTATCGCCTATCACTTGAACAGCATTATTAGTCGCCTTGTTGAGGGCGACGAAGTGATTCGGCTTCGAGAAATGGATATCTGGCGCGGCATGGCAGCAGGAGCACAAGCGCAAGGTTCATGGCAGAATGCCAAAGGTAAACAAGCGGAGATCCTCGTCAAGGAGTTGGTACGGCAGCAAGCACATCGGGTCGGAATCAGGCATGAAAATGATACCTCCATAAGCCTCGTTAATGGGCTGGAGGTCAGATTTGGCGACGATCCTGATGTTAGCGTGGAGCATCAGGGTCAGGTCATCGCAGTCATCGAAATCAAAGGAGGTATTGATCCTGCAGGTGCATTAGAGCGATTGGGAGCTGCTATCAAAACATTGCAGCGCGTCAAGCAAAAGTTTGAGAGATGCACAACTATTCTGCTTATTCGCAGATCTTCTATTACGGAGGGAGTAAAAGGGGACATCGAACGAAGTCGCGCATATATTGATGTATGGTTCACTATTGAGGATTTTTTAAACACGCCAGAAATCCAGGAGGAGGTTTGGAGGCGTTTGGGACTGCTATAGTCTGTCCAGCCGCTCCTGCTTGAGCGTCTCGATGCGCTCTAAAAAGGTGCGGATGCGGGCTTCATGTCCTCGGTCGGTGGGTTCGTAGTAGGGGAGTTGCCATGCGCCCTCGGGCATATAGGGTTGCGGCGCCCAGCCCTCGGCGAAATCGTGTGGGTAGAGGTAGCCCTCGGCATGCCCCATCTCTTTCAAGGCAGGATGAGGGGCGTTGCGCAGATGCAACGGGATGGGCGGCAGCGGCTTCGAACGCACATCGTCCAGCGCACGCCTAATCGCCACATAGCAGGCGTTGCTCTTGGGCGAGGTCGCCAGATAGACCGTCACATGCGCCAAGATGAGCTGCGCCTCCGGCATGCCCACCCGCTCCACCGCCTGCGCGCCCGCCGAGGCGACCACCAGCCCCAGCGGGTTGGCGTTGCCCACATCCTCGCTCGCCAAAATGAGCAGCCGACGCATGATAAAGCGCGGATCCTCACCTGCCACCAACATGCGTGCCAGATAGTGCAGCGCGGCATCCGGGTCGCTCCCACGCACCGACTTGATGAACGCTGAAATCGTGTCGTAATGATAATCGCCCTGCTGGTCATAACGCACCATCGGCTTCTGCAGCAGCTGTTCGATAAGCGTGAGGGTGATGGTGCCGCCTGGCGGGGTTTGGAGGGCGGCGGTCTCCAGCACATTGAGCGCGAGCCGTGCATCGCCTGCTGCTGTGCGCACCAGATGCTGGAGGGCATCGGGTTCTATCTGGAGGTTCAGCGCGCCCAGCCCACGCTCTTCCTCACGCAGCGCACGCTCGACCAGCAGGCGTATCTCGTCTTCCTCCAACGGCTTAAGCGTCAGCACCCGCGCCCGCGAAAGCAGCGCGTTGGAGAGAATAAAGAAAGGGTTCTCGGTGGTCGCCCCGACCAAGGTGAAGGTGCCGTCTTCCAGATAGCCGAGCAGGGCATCTTGCTGCGTGCGGTTAAAGTGATGGATTTCGTCCAGCAGCAGAAGGGTGGGCTGCCCAGTGGCACGCTGGCGGTGTCGGGCGCGCTCCGCCAGACGGCGAATCTCCTGAACGCCGACCGAGACCGCGCTTTGCGCCTCCACGAACGCACCCGAATAGTGGGCGATAAGATACGCGAGGCTGGTCTTGCCGCAGCCGGGTGGCGCCCAGAGGATAACCGAGCCAAGTGTGCCCTGCTCAATCGCTTGGCGGATGGGCATGCCAGGCGCCAGCAGGTGCTGCTGCCCGACAAACTCCTCGAGCGTGCGCGGGCGCATGCGGGTCGCCAGTGGGAGCCGCGCACCCGATGGGCTTGCCAGCTCAAACAGGCTCAACGACGCACTCTGCGAACCATTCGGTTTTGCCATCGCCTCCCACCCCGGTGGGGACATCGGTGGCACCGTCGGTGTGCTTACACAGGGAAACCGAACGCGCGCAGCGCCTCGCGCCCCTCTTCGGTGATGCGCTCAGGGGTCCAGAGCGGATCGAAGGTGATCTCCACGCGCACATCCCTTACCCCCGGCAACGCCAGCACGCGGTCTTGAATCTCCTGCGCAATTAAATCGCCTACGGGGCAGCCGGGCGCGGTGAGTGTCATCAGGATGTAGACATCACCCTCGTCCGACACCTGGAGGTCATAGATCAGACCCAGATCGGCGATATTGAGCGGTATCTCTGGGTCATACACATCGTGCAGAATCTCCAGCACCTGTTCTCTGAGGCTCATTTATGCCATCTCCAGATGGGCGGACATCGCCATCAAGCGGCGAATGCGCTCCTGACCAGCAAGAGGGTCAGCGCAGTCAGCAGCAACCCTGTCTTCAGCACATTCCACATCCATTCTCACCTCAGCCTAAATTATACCTGACCCAGCGTGCCTGTCCAATCCGCTGGCACACTTAAAGGAGCCGAGCAGGAGGGTTTATCGCTCTGGCTAACTCAAGGGGCGATGGATGTGGTGATTATCGGCGCGGGAATGGCGGGACTGACCGCCGCACGCGAGCTGACCCGCGCCGGCAAACAGGTGCTGGTGCTGGAAGCGCGCGACCGCGTGGGCGGACGCTTGTTCAGCCACGAGATAGCGCCCGGCATCTGGATCGATCTGGGCGGTCAGTGGCTGGGCCCAACCCAAGAGCGGGCTTACGCGCTGGCGCAGGAGCTGGGCATCGAGCTGTTCCCCACCTATCAGGAGGGTGCGAGCCTGCTCTATCAGAGTGGCACACTCCGCCGTTATCAGGGTGTGGTGCCGAATGTGGGGCTGCTGGCTCTGCTCGATTTCGGGCGCGGCATCGCCCGACTGGACCAGATGGCGCAAGCGGTGCCCCTTGAGGCGCCGTGGAACGCGCCACACGCTGCGCAATGGGACGCCATCACTTTCGCCACATGGATTGAACGGACGATGCGCACTGCCATCGGGCGATGGGGGCTGACCCTGTTTGCCGAAGCGGTGTTCGCCGCGGAGCCGTATGAGTTCTCGCTGCTGCACGCGCTGTTCTACATCCGCTCAGGCGGTGGCGTGGAGCGACTGAGCGGGATGCGCGGCGGGGCACAGCAAGATAGGTTCCGCTTCGGCGCACAAAGCCTTGCCCAACGCCTTGCAGCCGAGCTGGGCGAACACATCCGACTCAACAGCCCCGTGAGCCGCATCCAGCACGATTCGGCAGGCGTGGTGGTGTATGGGGGCGAACAGGCTTATCGGGCACGCGCCGCCATTGTGGCTATCCCGCCCACACTCGCAGGACGCATCCACTATGACCCACCCTTACCGCCCGCACGCGACCAACTGACCCAGCGATTGCCCAACGGCTCGGTCATCAAGTGTTTTGCCCTCTATCCGACCCCCTTCTGGCGCGAGGCAGGGCTGAACGGCTTCGTGACCAGCGACACCGGTCCCGTGCATCTGGTGTTCGACAATTCGCCGCCTGATGGCTCGGTTGGGATTCTGCTCGGTTTTATGGAGGGGGCTGCCGCCCGCCAGATGAGCCGCGTTTCACCTGAAGAGCGGCGTCAAGCCGCCCTGACCTGCTTCGCACGCTATTTCGGTGAGCGAGCCGCCAAACCCGACCTGTATCTCGACCACGATTGGAGCGCCGAGGTCTGGACGCGCGGCTGCTATGGCGCGCACTTCCCACCGGGCACTTGGACCCAGTTCGGGCACGCGCTGCGAACCCCAGTGGGACGCATCTTTTGGGCAGGTACCGAGACCGCCACCCGCTGGATGGGCTACATCGAAGGCGCCATCGAATCGGGAATACGCGCCGCCCAAGAGGTGCTGGAAACTTTAGACCCATCGCACCCGCATCGTTTATGACCGCGCGTGCCCCGACGATGGCTCTACCGCCGTCCTATCCTGCCACCGTGGCCCGTGCGGGGTCTGACCACGCGCCGCGCGCCCCACGCGGCGTCTCCCACGCCCCGCGATACCAGATGTCCTTGCCCACCCACTCGCTCGGCAACTCCCAAATGTACGGCGAGGCGGTATCCGTCGCGAGGTACTGCATCTGCTCAATCGGCGGGGGTGGCTCGTTCGGCTCCACCACCGCATAGACCAGCCGTATCGCTCGCGCCCACGCAGGCTTGCCCCGACGACCCCCTTGCGCATCTGCCTGCCAGAACCGCACCGTGTGGCGCAGCGACTGCACCGCTACCTCCAGCGTCGGGATTTCGGGACCAGGCTGGATAGGCGTCGGCTCGGTGTCGCGCGGGGGCAATCCCAGCGAGGCAGCCATCGCATTCGTGAAACTGGGGTTCGCCCGCAGTTGGCGCACGAGGTTGCGGAACTCGCTCTCAAGGTTACGGCGGGCGGTGTCCTTGCTCTGCTTGGCTTGGCGGTAGGCGGCTTCGGCGAGGTCTAAACTGCTCAGCGCGGTGGTGAAGTTGTTTTTGCGCGTTTGCAGTTGCGCTTCCCAAGTGGCGGGCAGTCCCAGCGCGGTTTTGACGGGTCCGAGGTTCGCCAGAAACTGCGCCACTTGCGCTTCAAACTCACGGTCGCGTCGCTTGACAAAATCGGTCTGCATCGCTCATCCTCCGCAAGGGCGATTCGCCATCGGCAAGC
>Ga0079997_116472_pt1 | contig 89453 bp, 80 predicted proteins | sample PerSpoCPS_CMetaG_FD_69200 | JGI IMG/M metagenome (GOLD analysis project Ga0079997, IMG submission 69200) | Archaeal communities from Yellowstone National Park, Wyoming, USA - Perpetual Spouter C (PS_C) MetaG (SPADES assembly) (version 2) | ecosystem: Environmental > Aquatic > Thermal springs >...
TTTTGTGGGTGGGGTTGGGCGGGTGGGGCGCGTTGGGGTGGTCGTCGGGGGCGTGTGGGTTGGAGTTTTCGGGATGGGTTGTGGCGTGTGCGGTGGGGGGTGTTGGGTGAGGGGATAAAGGGTGGGTTAGGGGGTTGTGGGGGGCTGAGGCGTTGAAAGATGGTGGTGTGGGGTGGTGTTGGTTGGTGGATGGGGTGTTGAGTTGGTTGTATGCGTTTCGGTTGTGCGGGTTTGGGTGGGTTTTGGGGTGGTGTGGTGGTTTTTTGGGGTTTGTTTTTTGGTGGGCTTTGGGATGTTGGGGAGTCTGCGTGGTGTATTCACGCCTGCTCGAAATGGCAGACTTCAGTCCTCTCCCCCCTTGGGAAGGGGGGAGAGGGCGAAGGGAGTGGGGGGATTCTGCACCAGAAAGAGTTCGGGTGAGGGGGATTAGCTGCTTTTACTGCGCGGCTTGGATTCGGATTCAGGTTCGGGGGTAGGTTCCGCGGTGCTGGCAGCTGCGGCCGAGTCGGTTTGGGCTTGCATGCGCACCGCGCCCATGCGCTGGACGATTTGCATCAGTTGTTGTGCCAGCTCGCTGAATCGTCCATCGCCGTTGCCTATCGCCTGCAGCCCTGCGAGGGCGCCGTCGATTGCCATGCCCAGCCCTAACCCGCGGGCGTACTGCTCGGTCATGCGGGCAAGCGTTTCGGGGTCGCCAAAGATGTTCATGTTGCCGCGGCTCATGAACTGCCCGACAGCGCGAGCGAGTTCCATCTGCACATCGCGCTGGGCTTCCACGCGCAGTTTCTCCAGTTCGAACTTGAGTGCGGCTTCGCTGTAGGTTTGGCGATATTCGAGGGCTTGGCGTTCGACCTCCACGCGGGCGCGCTCCACCTCGACCTGCTCGCGGGCGATGTTCACATCGACCATCTTGATGGCGGTTTCGCCGCGGGCGACCTGTTCGCGCGCTTGTGCCTCGGCTTCGGCGCGGATTCGGATGGCTTCGGCTTCCAGCTCAGCCGCCTGCTTTTGCGCTTCGGCTTTCTTCACCTCTGCGAAGGCAGCGACCTGCACCTCGGTCTCGCGCTTGATGCGCTCCTGTTCGATCTGCTGTTTGGCGGCGATGAGTTTGGTCTGGGCTTCGCGCTCGGCGGCGGCGAGTTGTTGCACGGTGATAATCTGCTGGTTCGCCTTTTCGCGTTCCGCTTGGGCTTCGAGGGCGCGTTTTTCGGCTTCGGCGCGCTGCCGTTCGGCTTCGGCGACGGCAATCTCTTTCTCGCGCTCCGCCAGTTCGATGGCTTTGGCGCGCTCGATATCGGTCTTTTGCAGCTCTTGCTGTTTGAGCAGCAGCAGGCGGTCGCGTTCGATGGCGGCGACGCGCACGGCTTGCTCCTGCTGGATTTGCGCCTCCTGCACCTGTCGCTCCTGTTCGATGCGATAGGTGTCGGCTTCGCGCTTCTTTTCCGCCTGCACTTTGGCGATTTCGGCTTGCTGGGCGGCTTCGGCTTCTGCCTGCTGGCGCTCCAGCTCCAGAATCTCGCGGCGCGTCTGCACATTTTTGAGGGTGATTTCGCGCTGCGCCTCACGCTCCAGACGGTTGCGCTCCACCAGCGCTGCCTGCGTAATCTCGGTGATTTTGCGCTTGCCCTGCGCATCGAAGATGTTGGTGTCCGAAAGCAGCTCCTGCGAGGTCTGATCCAAGCGGGAGATGGTGACCGATTCGAGCGAGAGACCGTTCTGTTCGAGGTCGGCGCGCACCAGCTGTTGCACCGCGCTGGCGAAGGCGTCCCGCTGGGCGTGTATCTCCACCAAGTCTTTGGTGGCGGCGACGCTGCGCAACGCGGAGACCAGCTTCTCGAACACCAGTTGCGAAACCGACTGGGCGTTCACCGATTTATCGCCCAGCGAGCGTGCCGCGTTCAGCACCGCTTCCTCTTCGGGTTGAACCTTGATGTAGAACTCGGCTTTCACATCCACGCGCAGGTTATCGCGCGTAATCAACGCGTCGGGTCCCTTGCGCTCCACCTCCAGTTTCATCGTCTCCAGCGAGACGGGCACAAGGGTATGGAACCATGGCAGCACGAAGTCGCCACTGTCGATAAGCACGCGGCGTCCCCCAAGTCCGGTGCGCACATAAGCCATGTTGGCGGATGGGCGTACATAGAATTTGGTGAGCAGCCAGAGGTAGCCCCCAAGCAGGAACAGGAATAAGCCCAACGCGCCAAACACGACCTGATGAACCCATCCCCAGGGAGCGACATAGTTGCCGCCGAGTACGGCGAAAAACATCAATCCAACGCCAGCCAGCATCAATAGTACCGGAAACATCGTCGCTTATCCTCCTCGCTGTATGTGCTGAATCGATGGGACATCGGGTGATTGGGTGTGTCGTGGAGGGGTGGCGAAGGGATGCGGCTCCACGATGTAGAGCCGCTCCTCCTCGTCATAGCGGCTGACAATCAGCGGCGTATCGGGTGGAAGTGGGGTCTCGCCGGGTGGGATACGGCAGACAATGCGGTGTCGATTGCCGAACGGGTCGCGCACCTGCGCCACGCCACCTTCCTCCGTGATGGTGTAGACCGCATAGCCCTCGCAGCCGATTAGCCCGCCGCGTCGCACGGCGGTCGGGCGGCGGGTGTAGAACAGGCGGCGCGCCACCCGGGCAGCGGTGCGCCCGGTGAGCATCATCACAGCGAGGCTCGCCACCGCCGAGAGCGGGAAGAAGAGAGCGGGCAAGCGCAAAAGAGGCTGCAGCACCTGATTGGCTATCAAGCCCACGCCGCCCCACAACACCAGCAAAAGCGGAATCGCCAGCGTGATGGGCAACCCCGCGCCGATGCCGAAGAGCTGCAGCACTTTCAGCAGGAGTGGGGCGTCCTTGCTCTCGGCATGGCTGCTGTGCGAGCGATCCCCATCGTGCGCGTCGTGCGCTTCGGTGTGTCCCTCCCCACCGTCGGCTGTATCGCCCGACACCTCGGATGCGTCCCCATGAGCCACATCGCCTGTATCATGGTGGAACTCGCCATGGGCGGCATCTCCCACCTCGTGCGCCGCCTCGGCATGCGCAGCGTCACCACCCATATCATGGGAGAAGTCGCCATGCTCCAGCATAATATCCGCCAGCCCGGAGAGCGCTATCGCCGTCATCAGCAACAGCCCTACCCCAAGCGGCAGCGCGAAGATAATGTTCCACCACTCCAGCAAATCGGTTAGGGACACCACCCATCACCACTCTATATTATAGCATGCGCTGACTTAAAGTTCCCAGAGCGGTTCCACCAAACGCAGTAAAGGGATGCGAGAGCTTTTTGCCCCCGCATCCCCTGCGCCACAGTTCACTCGGCGTGCCTATCGCTTGCGGCGACGCAACCCAAGCAGGCTCACCAGCCCAGTGCCCATCGCAATCAGGCTACCCGGTTCAGGTGCAATCACTTTCGACGAATCACCAAGAGGTGGTATGTTCTGGATGTGCACCATCGCGCTGGTGTTCAGTCCCGCAAAGTCCGCTTCAGAGACCCCGAGCAGCGTGAAGGTAGAAGTTCCGCCCGGAAGCAGGCGAGCCGATGGCGGTGCAACCTTGAACCGCACCTCCACATTGAAGCTCAAGCCCGCATTAGTGTGGTTGCCCAGGATAATGTTGTTGACATAGGGGTCGCCAGTAAAGTCGGACCCGGTGGGCAGAGTGTTGAACAGCAGGTGCAGGTTGCCAATAAACTGCCCAGGTGGGTTGGTCGCGCTGTTGGTAAGGCTGATGCTAACACCCCCAGAAGTGTTGGTGATCGTCATCACTGCCCAGGGTGGCAGACCACCTGGTGTAGCACCTGAGTGAACTGTGTTGAAGTTGAATGTGATCGTTGCGGCTGCCTGCGATATCAGGAGCGCGCTTAACGCCAAAAGACCCCCGTACTTCGTCATGTTTCGCATAGTTCTGACCTCCGTAATATATAGACTCAAAAAGCCCCAAAACCGGACAACCGATCGGGCAGATTCGCCCTTTTTTGCTCCCAATCCAGAGGCTTTTCTCGGTCGTAGGGCTTGAGTCTATGGGGAAAAGGAGCAACTTCTGTGCCGTGAGCAGTTCCGAATCCCCGTCAAAATGCGGGATTTGGGTGCAACGGGGTATAATCTACATTGGAGGCGAGCGATGCGATTCAGCAGCCTGCTGATTTTGATGCTGATTTTGGTGGGGCTTGCGTTCACGGTGCGTGCCTTTGTGGAGAACACCAGCCCCTATGTGAAGGTGCGCGAGTTGGCGCGCCACCCGCGCAATGTGCATGTCGCCCTTACTCCCATCCCCGAAAGCATTCGGTTCGATCTGCGCACCATGACACTCACTTTTGAGGGCAAAGATGAGACGGGCACGCTGACGGTGGTCTACCGGAAGGGGAAACCGAACAATTTTGAGGTGGCAACGCAAGTGGTGGTGATTGGCGATTATCAAAACGGCATCTTTGAGGCGCGCGAGATGCTGGTCAAATGCCCCAGCAAGTATCAGGGCACGGAGGCGGCACGGAGGTAGGCGGCGATGCTAATCGGCTATCTCGTCGTCTGGCTCGGTGCGCTGTTTGCCTTCGTGTCGATGGCGCTCTATGCCCGCAGCGTTCGGGTGGCGCGGTGGCTGAAATGGGCGCGCTGGGCGTTCATCGGGGCGTTCCTGATGATTTTGGCAGCGGAGGGTGTGCTACAATACGCGCTGATAGCGGGACGCTACGAGCTGCAGTATGTGTTCAGCTTCAGTGAGCGGGCGTTGCCCCTGTGGTACAAGATTGCCGGCGCGTGGGCGGGTCAAGAGGGCAGTTTCCTGCTGTGGGCTATCTGGACAGGGTTGTACGGCTTGCTGCTGATGCGCACGGCAGGTCGCTCTGAGCCGTGGGTGATGACGGTCTACGCGGCGATTGTGCTGTGTCTGATGGGCATTCTGGCATATCAAAGCCCCTTTGCGCCCGTGCCACCCCCTGAAGATGCCTCCTCGATGCCGTTTCCGCCGCGCGATGGGCTGGGGCTGAACCCGTCGCTGGAAAATATCTGGATGACCATTCATCCGCCGATTATTTTTGCGGGCTTCGCGGCGCTGGCTGTCCCGTTTGCCTATGCAATCGCCGCGCTCTGGCGGCATGAGTATCAGGAGTGGGTGGTGCGGGTGCGTCCGTGGGCGATTTATGCGACCACGCTGCTCGGTTTCGGGCTGGCGTTGGGGGGCTACTGGGCGTATGAGACGCTCGGCTGGGGCGGCTTCTGGGCATGGGACCCTGTGGAGAACACCTCCTATTTCCCGTGGCTTTTTATGGCGGCGGCGGTTCACGGGTTGATGCTGCAGGTGAATCGGGGTCGGATGACGCGTTGGAACCCGCTGCTGTGTGCGCTGCCGTTTTTGCTGTTTGTGTACGGCACTTTTCTGACGCGCAGCGGGGTGTTGGCGGAGGTCTCGGTGCATTCGTTCGACGCGCTGGCGAAGAGCGCGCTGGGCATTCTGCTGTTGATGTTGGGGGGCGGGACACTGCTCACGCTGGGCTTGTGGGTGTGGCGGTTTCGGCTGGCTCAGACCAGTTCGACCTGTCAGACGGGTCAGACAGGTTGGGGGTTCTCGCGGGAAGCGGCGGTACGCTGGGGCATTCTCCTGCTGATTCTGTCCGCGCTCATTAGCCTCGTCGGCACCTCCTGGCCGCTCATCATGAAGTTGATACGGGGTCAGCCCGTGTCGCTGCAGCCCACCTTTTACAACCAGGTTCACGCTCCGTGGGTGGTGGTGGCGGCGATTGTGCTGGCGGCAGCACCGATGTTGCGCTGGTCCGGCATGGGCTTGGACGACATCCTGCAGCGATTGACCAAAAGCTGGGTAATGGCGGTTGCCACAGGGTTCGTGCTGTTCTTTCTGGGCTTTCGGGAGCCGATAACGCTGCTCGTGGTGGTGCTGCTGGCGTTTGCAGCGTATGCCAATCTGGGCGCGATTTGGCGGCGGGTGCGCACCTCGCGCGTGACCATCGGGGGCTTTTTGACCCATTTCGGGCTGGCGGTCGGCATCATCGGGCTGATTCTTTCGAACGCCTATGAGGGCAAGCAGCGCGTGATAGTCATTCAGGGGCAGGACACGATGGCGTTCGGCTATCGCTGGCGCTATCTGGGCATGACGGGCGATGCACAACAATTTGGCGACCCGCGCTTCGATAAGCACAACCGCGTGCGCATCGAGGTGGCACGACACGGGGAGAAGTTCATCGCCGAGCCGCGCTTCTATCTGGATCGCCGTCGCATGCAGAACAACAGCGTGGTCTGGCCCTGGATTCGCCGCTGGTGGGACCATGACCTGTATGTCTCCTTCTTTGCACCGCCTCAGGTGGATGCCAGCCCGCTGACGGCGCGACTGCATGAGGGCGAAAAGGCGCAGGTGGGCGACTACACGCTGCGCTTCCTCCAGTTGCGCGGGGAGGGAGCGATGGGCAGGGAGGGTTTCCGCGCCATCGCACGGGTGCGCCTCCACAAAGCGGGCTGGAAGCAACCTGTGGAAGTGGAGCCGTTTCGGGTAGTGACGCAAAACGGCGTGATACCCGTGCCCATCACCCTGCCCGATGGCGCCGTGCTGGTGATGGGTGATATGGATGTGGGACAGCGGCTGGTGGAGTTCCAGCTGCTGATGGTGCCGGGCAAGTCGGAGACCTGGCTACGCTGGGTGCTGCCGCTGGAGGTCTATTACAAACCGTTCACCATTCTGGTCTGGCTGGGTCCGCCGTTGGCGTTGCTGGGTGGGCTGCTGGCGATGGTGCGCCGCGCCCGCGATGTGCGCTTTGCCCTGAACCGCTTGATGCCACCGATGCCGCCTGCACAGGAGCCTGATTCGCGCGCTGAAACTCCCGTGCTGATTAAGCGTCTTTAAGGTACACTATCAAATGGGGTGATGACGATGCGAATGCTTGGTGTGTTGAGCGTGGTTGCTCTCTCCCTGAGCCTTGTGGCTGCCGATGATTTAAAAAATCTGGTCGGCAAGACCGAAGGCAAGAAGGGAGATAACAAGCCTGCGCCGGCGCGCAGTGCGGACAATCAGCCGTCCTCTTCCCCCTTCCGCAAGGATGAGGGGAACAAGCCCCGTGCCGTCGATAACCGCGAGAGCAACAAGCCCTCGAATCAGCCTGCACCTTCCGACAACGACCCGTTCCGCAAGAAGCCCCGCGAGCAGTCGTCTGGCAATAATAGCCCCTCTGCGCCGTCGAATCCGCATCCATCGTCCAGCCAATCGGGTCTGGTGCTGACCGACCCGCGACCGCTGCCGATCGAGTCGCGCCCCGTGCTGACCAACCCACAGCCCGTGCTGAACCGTCCGGTGCCGCTGAGCGAGGGCAACCTGCCCGCTTTGGTGCGGCGCACCGAGGGGCTGGACGCCCAACGCTGGCAGCGATTCATCCTGCTGCCGAGCCATTCCGTGGGCTACGAGTTCTATTATGAGTATCGGGCAGGCGGTTTGAGCTTCGGCTACCGCTACTATTGCTACACCCCGGAGCCTTATCGTGTTTGCTACGCGCCCTATTGGTACTATGACCCGTGCCCGCCCTTTATCCCCGTTTATCGTGTCATCTACCTGCCACCCCCGCGGGTGATTTATGTGGAGGTGCCCGTCTACATCACAGCGCCCTACTATCTGGAGCGCTATGCGGAGCGACCGAGCCAACCGATAGACGACCGCCAGCAGCTGCTGAGCGACATTCGCCACGCATGGATTCTGCGCGACCCAAGCCTGCTGGAGAAATATATCCGCCCCAACAGCTATATCGCCATCTATCTGGAGGGCAAATACGCCTACTCGCTGCCTGCGGAAGACTTCATCGCCATTACGCGCGATGCGATTAAGGCGGTAAAGACCGAGCAGCTGACCTTCTACCGCACTTCGAAGCGCGGCGAGACGCAGCTGGTCGTGCGCGGCGAACATCGCTACATCGACGAGGCGACGGGCAACCTGCGTCTGGTCTACATCTCCTACACCTTCGAGCGCGTCGGCGACCGCTGGTATCTGATCGAGGCAGGCTCCTCTGCGAATCGCCTCTGATGCGTGCGCTGTGGGAGGAATGGGTCGATGGCTTTCTGGACTATCTGGGGCGGGAGCGACAACTCTCGCCCCACACGCTCCACGCCTATGCCACCGACCTGACCCAGTTCGTGGACTATCTGGCGCGTGCCGACCGGCTGGAGCCTACCGACTGGGATTCGAGCCTATGGGAGGGTTTTATTTACTATTTGCGGCGTCGTTCGATGAGCGAAGCGAGCATCGCCCGCAAGTTGAGTGCGGTGCGTGCCTTGCTGCGCTATCTTCATCGGCGCGGGCTGATCGGTGAGCCACCTCCTGCGCTTGCGCCGGTGCGTCCCCATCGGGCGTTGCCCGCTGTGCTAACCCCCTCCGAAATTCGCAGGCTGCTGCTGCAACCCCCTTTGGACAATCCGCTCGGCATTCGGGATCGCGCCATGCTGGAGGTGATGTACGCTACGGGACTGCGCGTGTCGGAGCTATTGGGGTTGCGCATGGAGCATCTGAACCTTGCCGATCGGGTGCTGCGGGTGCAGGGTAAGCGCGGGCGCGAGCGACTTGTACCGCTTCTGGAGAACGCCGCCTATTGGCTGCAGCGGTATCTGAGCGAAGCGCGCCCAAAACTGCTGCCCCGCCGCAAAAAAGGGAGCGTGCCCGATTGGGTCTTCCTCAACGAGCGGGGCACACCGCTGAGCCGTATCGCCTTCTGGCATAAGGTGAAGCTCTATGCTGCCAGCGCGGGCATCACCAAAACGGTGACGCCGCACACCCTGCGCCACTCCTTTGCGGTGCATCTGCTAAGCGGCGGCGCCGACCTGCGCACCGTGCAGGAACTCTTGGGACACAGCGACATCTCCACCACCCAACTCTACACCCAAGTCAGCCTCGAACGCCTGAAGGAAGTGTATAAAAAGTCCCACCCCCGTGCTTGAAGCTCCATCAAATGGGCTAAGGGGTATAATCTTTATGGAGGCAGCGATCTATGCAAAAAATTAGCTGGGCGAAGCATATCGTGGTTGACCCAGATATTCATCATGGAGAGCCATGCATTCGTGGCACGCGCGTGCCTGTAGCCGCTGTGCTGGGCAGCTTGGCGCAGGGCTTCACGCCAGAAGAGATTATGCAGGAATATCCATCGATCACTTACGAGGATATTCAAGCCTGCTTAGCCTATGCAGCCGAGGTTATTCGCTCAGGAGAGCTACTCATGCCATTAGGAGCGTAAGATAATGCCCGTAAAAAGCGACCCCGCGTGGGCTGCGAGTACGCCGAACTGCGCCCTAAAAACCGACCCTCCCGCGTAATCAGAGCGTAAGGTTCTGGATATAATCGGCGAGGTTGCGTTGGGCGTCCCGCAGCTGCTTCTGGAGGGTCTCCATCTTCTGGCGTGCCTCTTCGATTTCACGCTCCTGCTGGGTCAGCTTCTGCACATACTGCTTGTAGAGGTCGGAGGCGCGATCCAGCTGCCCCATATTGGCTCGGATGCGTTCTTGGTCGCGCTCGATGGACTGGATGCGCTCCTGCTGGGTACGGATGGCAGTCTGCAACTCCGCTATCTGCTTGCGTCGGTTCAGAATCTCCTGCAGGGCACGCTGCACCGCTTCGCTCGCCTTCGCGTTGCGCAGCAAAATTTGCAGGGTGTTCTCATCGCTTTCCAGCAGGGCATACCGCTCTTCGAGGGTGCGCTCCTCCACCACCTGCAGCGTCGCGCTCTTGCCCGCCTCGACGGGCACGCGGAATCGGTAGAAGTTGCGCGTGCGTTCCGCTTTCGAAGGCTCCGTCAGCTGCCACTCGCCCTCAAACGGCTGCTCGATCAGCACCTGTCGCGCTCGCTGGTCGCGATTGGTCAGCGTGTAGCGGTTGGTGCGCCGCTGCTTAATCTGCTGGTGCAGCACGCCCCGCACAATCTTGACCGAGAGGATGTCGGCGCGCGTGTCCTGCTGGTCGCGGCTAACTTCCACGCCCAGATCGAGCGCGTAGGTCAGAATCTGTTCGCCCTTCGGTTCCAGCGTGCCCATCAGTGCATCGCCCCCGTACGAATCGCCGTAATAGACGGTAACGGCGCCCTCCATCAGGGTCAGGTTGGTCGTGTTGGTCAGGCGCACGGCGAAAAAGGGATGGATGGCATGCTGCGCGGGGTTATAGAGGGAGACCGCCTCCGCCTCCACAGCCTGATTAAGCACGGGCAGCATGGCGGATTGCTGGCGCGCGATGGAGACGGGCACCTGCACGCGATACTCGAATAGTGCCCCGCGCTCACGACCCGTTGCCATCTGTTCGACGCTGCGCTGCATCTCCTCGATGCTTTCACCCAAGAGGGGCATGGCTTCCCTTGCGCGCCCGCGTACCGCCGCCGCAGGCGGTTCCATGGGTGTCGGCGCGCCCAGTTCGGGCGTTGGCAGTTTCGCCTCTGGGATAAAAGGTTGCAACCACTCTTCGATAGAGAGGCGCACCGAGGGGCGTTTGATGTAGAACGGCTCGTAGAGATTTTGGACGAAGCTGATGGGTCTGCCCGCCACGAGGGAGACCTGCACATTGCGCCAATCCTCGTCGGTGGTGTTCTCCACAATCGCCCAGCCCTGCAGCAGCGGTTTGCCCTGCTCGGGCAGCACGAGGCGATAGGTCATTTTCCAAAGGGGCATCTCGGTCAGGTAGCCGACCAGCACACGCCGTCGCCCCCTGCCCTGAAACTGGAGTTGGACAGGCTTGCGCGTGGTATCCAGCCCGCTTGCCAGCGTTTGCAGCGCGCTGCTCAATTCGCGTTGAAGCCGCTCGTCCAGCAGGCGCACGCTCACCACCGAATCGAGGGACAGGGTCTGGATACCCTGCTCGGTCAGCAGGTTCAGATAATCCTCCTCGCGAACAACCGATTGGCTCCCTGTGGTGGCTGCTGGGCGCACGGGGCGCGTCTCCACGCTCAAAATGGTGCCGCGCACAGGTGCCGGGGCGCTACTGCCCCCGGCAGCCGTCGGCTGGAGATGCACCTCCACTGGTACGCCACGCAGCCGGCTCAGCAGCACCGCACGCGAGGGGTTATCCGCAATGTTGATGGCATAGGATGCTAGGGTGTGAGCAAGGGGGTCCCGCGGCGCATATTGCACGGGCAGGATGCGACCCCCATCGAAATCGATCAGCACCATTGATTTGAGCAGGTCATTCATCTGGGGTTCGCGCAGCATGAGGGTGAGCGCCGCATCGCCCTCAATCGTGCCTGTTCGCTCGATATAGCCGACCCCACTGCGGAACAGCACCACGCGCGTGATAGGCAACATCTCCTGGGTCTGCCCCAGCACTGCCGTGACCAGCGATGGCACTGCCACCAGTGTAGCCGCTTTTTTGACGCCTCGTTTACCCATGGGGTCGTCCTCCTCTTGTGAAGGTTAGACGCTCCAAACCATTTCGAGTTTTACACACGCTGTTCCTGCACCAGACCGGTAGCGAGTTCCCTTTCGGCAATCGTTCACAACCCTATTGCCTTCAGCCACTCGCTTAGGAAGCGGGTGCATAGCTCGGTCATGCGCATGCTTAGCCCCATCCATGCGGGCAGGCTCGCCCCCAACGCGAGGAAGCCAATTGCCACCTTGCCTGGCATCCCCACCAACCAGATGGGCACCTGCGGCACAGCGCGTGAGACCGCTGCCATCGCCGCGTCCACAATCAGCAGCACCCCGCCCGCCGGCGCCGCAATCTGAAGGCACAGCACCATCATCTCGCTGGTCAGCCTGACCACCACGGGCAAGCCCTGCTGGGCTATTACGCCGATATCCGCCCCATGACCACTCAGCTCAAAGCTGCGGGCAAGCGCCATCAGCATCAGATGATGCCCGTTCACCAGCGCGAACAGCACCAGCGCCAGCAGGTAGTGGAACTGCGCCAGCAGTGTGGTGGGGAAGCTGCTGACGGGATTCAGCAGTTGCATCAGCCCGAAGCCCATCTTCATATCGATAAGCTCGCCCGCCATCGCCGCTGCGCCAATAATCAGGCTCACCCCGTAGCCCATCACCAGCCCTATCAACGCCTCCGCGAGGAGACGCCCTATCAGCGGTATCCAGTCGCCCGGCGGCGAACCGATAGAGGGCTGCACCACAGGCGCTAACCCCATCGCCAGCACAGCGGATAGCCCCACGCGCACCGGCACTGGCACAAGCGGGCTGCCAAACACAGGCGCCTGCAAGCTCAACGCCGATGCCCGCACAAACACCACCAGCCACGCCCAAAACAGCGCCACATCAAGCGACATCACTACCTCGGCGGCAGATGGGACAGCACACGCACGGTGAAATCAACGAGCTGCATCAGCATCCAGCCGCCCGCAAACAGAAACACCAACCCCACCGCCAGAATCTTCGGGACGAACTGGAGCGTCATCTCCTGAATCTGCGTCACCGCCTGAAAGACACTCACCAGCAAGCCGACAATCAGCCCAACCAGCAACACAGGCAGGGCAACCTGCAATCCCACCCACATCGCCTGCCGACCTAACTCGATCACCTCTGCTTGACTCATCGCCTTTCGATTATCGGCAATCGCCGCCAAAAGAGGGAGTGTCCGATACCCTGCTGAAACTCCAGACGGTGGGCAGCTCTGCCGAAAATCTGACTCACGGGTTAAGAGGTGAGCCACTGTGGAGGAGCCGATTCTCGTTGTGGATGACGAGGAAGATTTGCGCTATGTGCTGGCTCGCCAGCTCCAAATGGGTGGCTTCCAAGTGGAGACCGCCACGGATGGTGAGGCAGCCATCCAAAAACTCCGCGAGCGCGAGTATCCCGTTATCATCACCGATATGAAGATGCCGCGCAAAGATGGGCTGAGTGTCATCAGTGCGGCGCGCGAACTCCATCCCGATACAGAGATTATCGTGCTGACAGGGCACGGCACTTTGGAAAACGCGCTCCAAGCGTTCAAAGCGGGCAATATTTTCGAATATCTGCTTAAGCCTTTGGACGATATCGCCGTCTTGAACACTATCGTGGAGCGCGCGCTGGAACGGCGGAATCTGCGGCGGCATAACCGCCTGCTTTTTGAGCAGTTGCAGCAAGCCTACGAGGAGCTGAAGCGCAAATCGGAAGCCCTCATCCAGAATGAAAAGCTCTCTGCTATCGGACAGCTCGCCGCAGGCGTGGCGCACGAACTGAACAACCCGCTCACCGCCGTGCTGGGCTTCGCGCAGGTGATTTACGAAAAGCTCAAACATCACACCCCCAACGGCTGGAGCGAAGCGGAACATGCACGGTTGATGCAAGCCTTAGAAAATATGATGCAGGGCGTCTACCGCGCACGGGATATTATCAGCACGCTGCTCCGTTTCGCCCGCACCTCCGATCCCAGCCATCGGTGCTTGGTCGACATCAATCAGGTGCTGCGGGACACCTTCGTGTTCACGGAACACGCGCTGCTACGGCATGGACTTGTGCTAAATCGGCAACTTGCGCCGGAGCTGCCGCCCGTCTGGGGCAACCCCGCACGGCTGCAGCAGGTGTTCACCAATTTGCTGATTAATGCACAGCAGGCAACGCCATCAGGCGGTGTCATCACGGTAAGCACCGCGCCTTCGGAAGACCCCAAAGGCGTGTGGGTGCATGTGGCGGACTCCGGGAAAGGCATCCCCGAAGAGGAGTTGGAGCGTATTTTTGAGCCGTTCTACACACGCAAGGAAGAGGGCACGGGACTGGGGCTGTCCATCACCCGCCAGATTGTGCTGGAACATAACGGCACCATTCAGGTGAAAAGCGAGGTGGGCCAGGGCAGCTGCTTTTCCGTTTTTCTGCCCGCCGCTGAAGCCGAACAGCGCCCTACCGCTGAACCATCCGAAACCACCCAACTGAGTGCATAGGTTATATCAATCACGCAGTCAAAGTTCACAATTGCCTCCCTGGATCAACTGCCGTTTCTGGTGCGGCGGTTGGTATAGCGCTCGGCGGTGTGGTCAGCGGCGAAGCGCACTGCCACATGCCCTCTGTTTGTCAGCCTCCTGAATGCCTCGTCTCGCCAAGTTGGCACCATGTGTTAAGCACCCATTCGCGCCCGTGTTGGTGGACCCATTCCTGCAATTGTCTCGATTCGGCGTCGTCGGGGTTATAGTAGTCCAGTGCAGCGAGGATAGCACGCCAGAACGGTTCGCCGTCCGCCCCTTGTGTGATGAGGAGGCGATAGGCGCCTACCAGCCGATCCTCAGGGCGCAGTTTGCGCAAGGGATCGCGGGCTACCCGTGAGAGGGGGTCATCCAGCCCCGGATGCTGAATGCGGGCTACCATATCGGCGACCGCCTCGTGATGTTCGGCTGGGTCGAAGGGAAACGCTTTGAGCAGGGCACTCTCCAGCGCGGCAGCTGCCCGCTCGAACAGGGTGCGGATCTCGTCATCGTGCAGTGCCTGCTGAATCGTAGTGTAGCCTTTCTGGAAGCCGAGGTACGCCACGAGTGCATGCAGTCCGTTATGCACATAGAGCTTGCGCAAAAAGTAGGCTTCAAATGGGCGCACTGCTTCGATCCCCTCGATGGATGGCATCTCACCTTGGAGGGCATCCGCGTCGATGAGCAGGCGGCTGTAGCGGTCGGCACGCACACCGGGCGGATCGCCAGGCAGCTCCGCCACCACCTGCCTGCCCACCACACAGCGCACCAGCCCCACCTGCTTGAGGATGTCTGATCTGTCAGACAGATCGGACTGGAGGGCGTCGCCCAGCACGCGGTCGGCATGCAGCTCGTTCTCACCGAGCAGGATGTTGCAAGGCAGTCTGCCCATTTCCGCGCGTTGGCGCAGCCCACTCGCCAGCAGGGGTGCCACCGAGGGCAACGCGTTCACGCCCACCGCCGTCGCGATGAGGGTGGCTTGAGCGCATGCCGCTGCCACCGCTTCTTGTTGGCTGGTGTGGAGGGCATCTACGGGTGCGACGACCTCTCGCCCACCATCCACCCACTCAATCCAGCAGGCACGGTGGTGGTGGAGGCTCGCCACCAGTGCAGGGCGTGTTTCCACAAACAGTACCTCCAGCCCGGCACGGGTAAAGAGCGGGGCAAAAAGCCCGCGCCCAATACGCCCCGCGCCGAACTGAAGGGCTATCGGTCGCATCGCCTAACTGTCGCCCACCATGCCGAAGTTGAACAGCACGGTCAGCAGGTCGGCGTCATCCACCACTCCATCTCCGTTCAGGTCCTCACTCAAGCTGGAGCCACTCTGCCCAAAAGCGAACAGCACCTGCAGTAGATCCGCATCATCAATCACATTGTCGCCGTTAATATCGCCATTCACCAGATTGAACACCAGTCCAGAGACATCGGTATCCAACGACACATTGCGAATCACGCGCCAGAGGCTGGTGGGGGCACGACAGGCGATATGATAAGTGCCGGACATCAGGAAGGTGTAAAAGGTGAAATTGCCGTTGGAGTCAGGATAGACCACGCGCTGCTGGCGGATTTGGTTGTTGCCCGGCTCGCGAATCTCGAAGGTCAGCGGCACGGTCTGAATCGCTTGGCGGTCGAAGTTAACACGCCCCGACACATAGCGCCGCACGGGCGTATAGTCGGTCAGCAAGATGTCATACCAGCCACCGGCTGGTCCGCCCGTATAGCTGAAACCCTCCACCAGAATGTAATAAATCCCTGCTGGCAGGTTCTGAAGGCGTACTTTGGAGGTGAAAGGGTTGTAGGGATCATGGGGGTCATCGTCGTTGGTAGCGAGCGGATTAAGGCTTGCGTCGTAGACCGTCAGGATAGTATCGGTGGCTCCAAAGGTGCGCACGGTAAGATTGCCCGCCCCTATCTCGATACGATAGTAATCCTTATCCGATTGTCGGTAGGTCAGGAAGGCGTTCGCAATAAGGGTGAAATCATCAGCGAGATTGCCAACATCGGTGGCAGTCGCGGCGGTGTTATTCGTACCATTCACCTCGTAGGGGTCGTAATCCGGTGTGGTGCTGCCATCGAACATGCGCAGTGTGTAGCGGAACCGCGCCAGTTCACCTGATGAGCTGATGGAACGCACCTGCACATAGTAGGTACCGGCTGCGAGGCTAATGGTGATGCCTGAATCGGCGTTGGTGAAGGAGGTATCACGGTTGCCACGCGTGTTGTCGCCGGGCACATCGTCATCGTTCTCGGCGATCAAGCCCCCGCTGCTGTTATAAAGCGCCAGCACCGAATCGAAGGTGGTATCCACCCGAAAGGTGTAGGTGCCCGTTTGGCGAATTTGTATCTGAAAATAGTCTACATCGCCATCGGGATTAATCAAGCCCCGAATGACCTTCATCACGCGCTGATTAGTCGCATCACGTCCAACCACACCCACATCCTGGGCGGTACCAGTCGTATCGTTCAGTTCCTGATCGGTCAGGAACTCGATGCGCGGCGCTTGCGCGGCAGCAAGCGCAAGTATGCATGCCAACCAACCTATCAGAAACGCTTCCCTTGTCATGGCTCCTTTCCCTCGCCTCTATTATAGCACATATCGCTCGCTAAAGCAACCCCCGCTCGCGAAAACTGGTATATCTGCCGTCGCCGATGATGATGTGGTCGAGCAGTTCGATGCCCAGCAGGGCGCCGGCGTCGCGCAAGCGTTGGGTGATGGCAATATCTTCGGGGCTGGGTGTCGGGTCGCCGCTGGGGTGATTGTGTGCGGCAATCCAGCAGGCGGCGCCCTCTCGGATGGCTGCTCGATACACCTCGCGCGGATGCACCAAGCTGCTATCCAGCGTGCCGATGGAGATGGTTTCGGTGCGTAGCACGCGGTTTTTGATGTCTAACAGCACGGCGATGAAATGCTCCCGCTTCTCGAAAAGCAAATGGGCATAGAGCAGGTTGTAGACATCTTCGGGTGAACGGATTTGGGGGCGTTCCTGGAAGGTGCTAATGGCGACGCGCCGTCCCAGCTCCATCGCGGCGGCAATCTGGGTCGCTTTCGCCAAGCCCATCCCCTTCATGCTGGCTAACTCATGCACCGTCGCGTTCAACACCCCGCGCAAGCCGTTGAATCGCTGCAGCAGCTCCTGCGCCAGCTGCAAGGCGGAGCATCGGCGCGTACCGGTGCGCAGCAGAATGGCGAGCAGCTCATGGTCGCGCAGACTCGCCGCCCCCCAAGTCGCCAATTTCTCGCGCGGACGCTCCGATGCAGGCAGTTCCCGAATGGTCGTGTAAGCCGTCGACTCCATCGCCTTCTCCTCTCTCATAACGCCTTTTTGAGGCGTGTATGCACAAAGTCCATCAGGGAATGCACCGCACCACCTGCAACCAGCCCGATAAGCAAAGCCAGCACCTCACGCTGATAGGTCAGCACCCAGTCGGTCGCGTGCATAAGCCAGCTCTGGGTATCCACTTGCAACGCGATACCGATCCGCTGCAGCAGCCATCCAACAAGCCAAACCAGCAGGGTCAGGACCCCCACGAGATAGGCGACCCGCAATAGGGGACCGATGCCCAGCCCATGGGAAATCCAGCTGCGATGGGGCACCAGCTTCTGATAGGGATACCAGAGCACGCGCAAAGGTCCCCAGCGGTAGTAGGCACTGGAGCGTGTGTCCAAATCGCTGGAGAGCCAGATGCCGGAGAAGGTGTAGCTGGCGATGGCTAACCATGCGAGGGGGCGGGTTTCAGGCGGCAGATACATCGCACTCAGCGGTATCGCCCCCAACGCGCTGCCCACTGTCACCCAATCATGCACTTTGCCCGATGGCATCTCAGGACCTTGCGGCTTTACGCAGCTTGCTGATGGCGCGGGCTTCCAGTTGGCGCACCCGCTCACGGCTGAGCTGCATGCGCTGCGCCACCTCATCCAATGTGAGGGGGTCTGTGCCCCCTAAACCATAGCGGAGACGGATGACCTCCTGCTCCTTCTCGTTTAAAACACGCAGCAGACGCGCCAGGTCGATCTCTGTGAAAAATTCCAGGTCTTGTTCTTCCTGCAAGAGGTCGAGCAGGATGGTTTCCTCGCTTTCGCCCACGGGGGTCTCCAGCGAGATGGGGCGTGCCACCGCATTTAGCAAATTGCTGACCTGCTCCACCTCCATGCCGGCGTGGCGAGCCACCTCATGGAGGGTTGGTCGGCGTCCCAGCTCTTGTTCAAGGAAAGCCGCGGTCTGACGCACGCGCCGCAGTGCCTTCATCAAGTGCAGCGGTAGTCGCACCACCGATGCCTGTTCCTGAAGCGCGCGTCCAATCTGATGGCGGATCCACCATGTCGCATAGGTGCTGAAACGGGTGCCCTTTTCCGGGCGGAACAGCTCCACCGCTCTAATCAAGCCAATAGTGCCTTCTTGAATCAGGTCGGCAAGAGGTAGTCCACGCCCCGTGTAGTGGCGTGCGACGGAGATAACCAAACGCAAATTGGACTGAATGAGCCGTTCGCGTGCGGCTTCATCGCCCTCGCGCATGCGATAGGCAAGTGTCTGCTCCTCTTCAGGGGTCAGGCGTGGGAAACGAGCGGCTTGCTGCACCCAGCAACGCACAGGGTCGTCAATCTCGCCGCTTTCGATCTCTTCAATCGCCCGATCAGCCTCCTCTATCAGTTGGTGGAGTTCACGGTCGGCGACCTCACTGCTGGGCAATACTTGAATGCCCTCCGCTTCCAACAGGTTCAACACATTCTCTATCGTCTCGGGCTCCAAATCAGCTGGCAGATAATCCAGCAGTTCCTCGATAGTAAGGTAGCCTTGCCGCTGCCCCCTTTCCAAGATGGGGAGCATCTCTGCTGAGTCGAACCATGCCTCCATAAGCTGTGATGTCCCTCCTCTGTTTCGGTGTCGCCCTTTAAGATTCGACGCGCAGGCGCCAATATTCCTGCCATTTTTCGGGATCGGATGGTTGATCGCTGTGTGTCAGTTCGCTAATGAGTTGGAGGCGTCGGGCACGCTCCCTTCGACGGTGCAGATAGGTCAGGCATTCCGCCACACTGACAGGCGAGAGGGGCGGCTCGCCCTGCAGCAGTAGGCTGGTTAGCAACGCCCGAAGCGATTCATCGGGTAGCGCCGCAAGCAGCTCCTGTTCGGGATAGCGATAGGGTGGCTGTGGCAACCGCTGGAATAGCTGTGCCAGGGCACGATGTTCTGGCAGGCTCCATTCGAGATGGGGCAACTGCTCCAGCACAGGGGCTGCGGTTTCGGCATGGAGCAGGGCACGCAGCAAGGTGCGTTCCGCATCGATAACGGCGCGCGGGAGCTGCACGGCGAGGCTGGGGGCAGGCGCAACCGTTTCGGCTGCGGGCGATTCCGGGGCGGCTCCGCGGGCTGGACGACGCGGGGCACGCTGGAGACGGCGCACCTCCTGTTGCAGCGCCTCCAGAGCCGCCTGGGGGCTGGTCAGATATGCCGGGCTGAGCGGAGCCAGCCGTTCGAGGCACGCCGTGCGCTCCACCGGGCTGCGCAACCCTGCCACGAAGCGCAGGGCATCCTGCAGGAGGCGCGTGCGAGCGGGCAAATCCAGCGCCTCCACGCGCTCGACGCCCGCCTGCGCCAGATGCGTGCGTATAATCTGCTCCAGCCCGAAGAAGGGCGCGGGGTGCGCCGACTCCAACGCTTGTTGCAACGCCTCAGCACCCGCTTTCTGCAGCAGACTGTCGGGGTCTTCACCCGCAGGTAGCTCCACGATAAAGGTGGGGATGCCGGCGGCTTGCAGCACCTCGGCAGCACGCAACGCCGCACGAATACCGGCATCGTCCGAGTCGTAAAGCAGATAAACGCGCTCCACCAAGCGCTGGAGTCGTGCGGCATGCTGCTCTGTGAACGCCGTGCCCAGCGTAGCGACCGCATGCTCGAAGCCGTGCTGGTGCAGCATCAGCAGATCCATATAGCCTTCCACCACGAGGGCACTGCGCTGACGCAGGATGGCACCTCGCGCCAAATGCCAGCCATACAGCGTGTTGCGCTTCTCGAACAGGGGTGTTTCAGGGGTATTGAGATATTTAGGCTCCTCATCCCCCATGGTGCGCCCACCGAACGCAATCACGCGCCCAGCCGCATCATGAATAGGGAACACCAGTCGGTCGCGCAGATAGTCATAGTAGCCGTGTTCACCCTGCCGAATCAGTCCTGCTTGGAGTGCCTCCTGCTCGCTGATGCGATGTCGTTGTAGGAAGCGGAGCAGATGGTCCCAGCCAGCCGGCGCATAGCCCAGTTGGAACTGTTCGATGGTTGTGGGAGTCAGACCGCGTTGCTGCAGATAGTGGCGGGCGCGTGGTGCGCGCTGAAGGCAGTGGCGATAGTAGAAGTGGGCAGCAAACACCGCTCGACGCAATCGCTCCAGCTCATCGCGTTCCTCGCTTTGCGCCGTCAGTTCAGGTCGCAGCTCGATGCCTGCGCGCGCTGCCAACCGCTGGAGCGCTTCCCGGAAGGAGAGACCCTCGATGCGCATCAAGAAGCTGAAGGCGTCGCCCGACGCCCCACAGCCGAAGCAGTGGAACCGGTTCAGGCTGGGGCTGACATAGAACGAAGGGGTTCGTTCCGTGTGGAACGGGCACAGCCCTTTGAAATTGCTGCCTGCCCGCTCCAATCGCACATAGCCTGAAACCAGTTCCACCAGATCGATGCGCTCACGAATCGCCTCACGCGGGTCGCGCATTCAGCCGAATCGCCTCACTTTGGCAGGGCATCCGATGCCCTCACGCGCTTCGTTAGATGGCAGGACCGCCCATCATGCCGCCCTTGCCACCGCCACCACCTGCAGGGGGTGGGGCACCCGGCATGCCGCTCGGTCCCATGCCGCCGGGTGCAGGACCGCTGGGCATCCCGCCTTGCTGTTGACCACCACCCAGCCCCACGAAGCCCGGACCGCTCAGCGGAATGCCAGCCGCCACCGCAATCGCCATCACCTTGTTGGTTTTGGCATCGATTTGGAACGCGACACCCAGCTTGTTATAGCGCACCAGCACGACGCTGCCGTAGTATTGATGCTCCTGGGGGTAGCCGTACGCTTTGACCACCTTGCTGTAGGGGTCGCCGAGCGTGATGCCGCGCGCGGTGCGCACATTGGCATCGGGCTTATAGCCGTACGCGCTGATTTGCACCACGCGCCCATCCTTGTTTATCACGAAGGCATAGGTTGCACCGCCCTTGCCTTTGTAGAGGTAGACGGTCTCCATCTCGATGCGCTGCTCCGTGGAGAGGTTGCCGGCACCGGGTTGCCCGCCCGGCGGTCCGCCAAAGCCCGGTGGTCCGCCCGGACCGGGCAGACCACCTTCCTCACCTGAGGGTGTCTGCCCGCCTCTCTGTTCGAGACGCTGCAGCGCAACCGATACATAGTTAATCTCGCGTGGGTTGCCAAACTTCTCCAGTACCCGTGTTGCCGGGCTGAACAGGCGAATACCCAGTAGCTGGGTTTCCGCCTTCTGCTTGCTCTGGGCGGTCAAGCCCATCAGCAACACCAGCGCGCCTACCGCGGCAATCGCATAACCTCCGATTCGTCTCATTCCCTGTCGCCTCCGTCAATACTATACCCTATTTTCGGCTGTTTCGACGCCTCTCCTGCTGCCAAGTGTCAAAAAGAAAGCGCGTTTGGTCACGGATAGCGATAGATGTGCTTGAGCGAAGCGAACATGGGGCGACGCAACTGGTCATACAAGATGCGACGCGCATGCCCATCGCACCAGAGCGTGTTCGCTCCCGACCGATGCAAAAAGTTGAAGTGGTCAATGTAGGCTTGAATCCTCGGAGGCCCCTCGTCCCACTCGCGCCCGCGGCGCGGCCAGTCGGCTTGCTGCAGCCAGTTGCACAGGGGTGTCCTGTAGCCATGTTCCCACATGATAATCGTGCGTGAAGGTTCCTCCACCTCCGCATCGGGTGCGGGAATGCAGGTGCAGTTGGCTGAGTCGAACCGCTTCACCACGGGGCTATACTCGTTGCCTCGCGCTGCCGGGTTGCGTGAGTAGTAAGGTGAGCTATAGCTCGGATTGAACCAGTTAATCGCGTAGGCGGTCTGCCACTTACCCGGCATGCTGGGACAACGCTTGATGCCCTCGTTTTTCAGGTAGGGATCGATGATGCCCGTGCGGGGAGGGCGAACGGCGGGCTGCGTCATGTCGCCGTAGAAGCAGAAGATGGGCCCGGCGTTGGTCGTGTCAAACCCCAACCACGTCTTATAGGGGTTCGGGTGAGTGGGAATGCGTTCAGACACAAAAGCAGGAAACCATGTCTCATCATAATCGGTGAGATAGAGTCGCATCGCGGTGCCCAGCTGCTTCATGTTGTTGATACAAGTTATCTGCCGAGCCGATTCGCGCGATTCGGCGAACACGGGCAACAATATCGCCGCCAGAATGGCGATGATTGCTATCACGACCAGCAACTCGATCAATGTAAACCCCGTTCGGTGCATCATATCACCCCTGCCCCATATTATACCGCGCGTGACACCGAGATTCAATAGGGTATCCTGAAAGAGTGCGCAGGGAAGCGGTGGAGAGAAGGAGGCAAGGGAAGCGGCAGGCGGTGTGGCGGGGGCTGCGAATCGTGCTGCTGTTGATGGCGCTGGGAGCGATGCTCTACTGGTTCTGGTGGCAGCCGATGCATGCGCCACCCCCACCGTTGCGCATCGAGTTTCGACCATGAAGATAGGGCTACTCGGTTTTGCGCTTAGTGGGCGCACCACGCTGTTTGATGCGCTCTCACATGGGCACGCGCGCGAGGGCATCGCCACCGTGCCCCTGCCTGACCCACGCTTGGAGCAGCTGGCACGCTTGGAACATGCGAAGAAGGTAGTGCCCGCCGCGCTGGAATGGCACGACGACCTGCCCGATGCCCTGCCCAACCAGCCCGCTATGGTGCGCGCCGCGCTGAACCAAGCCCGCACGATGGAGCTAATCGTGTGCGTGGTGCGCTGGTTCGATAGCCCCTACGCGCCCTATCACGCGCCTATCGACCCCGCACGCGACCTGCGCTTCTGGCTGGATGAGTTCGTGCTGAGCGACTTGCAGGTCATCGAGAATCGGCTGGAGCGGCTCACGCGACTGTTCCAATCCCACAAGGAGAGTGCGGGCGACCGCGCCGAAGCCCAAGTGCTGCAGGAGTTTCAGACCCGACTCCAGCAGGGGGAGAGCCTGCGCGCGCTCCATGTGGCTCCGGAGATGGAGGCGCGGCTGCGCGGATTCGGGCTGCTGACCCGCAAGCCGCTCGTGGTGGTCGCCAACCTTGCCGAGAGCCTGCTGGGCAGCGAGGCAGAACAGCCCGCATGGGAGCCGCTGCACGCTCTCTGTCAACCGCATGGCGTCCCGCTTATCGCACTCAGTGCCCCCTTTGAGCGCGACCTGCAGCAGCTGCCGCCCGAGGAGCGCGCCCCTTTCCTGCAGATGGTGGGGCTGACCGAGCCACGCTTGAATATGCTCATCCAAGCGGTGTATGAGCAGCTTCAGGTGCAGCGGTTCTATACGCTGGTGGGAGGCGATGTGCGCGCATGGTTGTTGCGGCGCGGGGGCACCGCGCTGGAGGCAGCTGCCACCATCCACACCGATATGGCGAAGGGCTTTATTCGGGCAGAGGTCTGCCCCGCCGATGAGGTGATTGCATGCGGAGGTTGGCACGCAGCCCATCGCGCCGGCAAGGTGCAACTGGTCGGGCGCGACCATGTGCTGCACGAGGGGGATGTGGTGCAGATTCGTTTCAATGTCTGAGTGATTCGCGCCACACGAGCCACACGAATCGGGGCAGATTGCGCACTTTGGCGATTTTGCGCGGGTCTTGCATCAGGCGCCAGAGCCATTCCAGCCCGTAGCGTTGCATCCAGCGGGGGGCACGCCGTACCACGCCCGCATAGATATCGAAACTGCCCCCTACGCCGACCGAAACGGGCACGCCAAGCGTCTGTTTATGGCGAGCAATCCACTTCTCTTGGCGCGGCATGCCCATCCCGACCAGCAGCACATCGGGGCGGGCTTGACCGATGTGCGCCAACACGGTGGGTTCCGCTTCGGGTGAAAAATAGCCGTGCGTGATACCCACGATGTGGGCATTCGGGAAGCGTTGCCGCAAGGTGCTTGCCGCCCGCTCTGCCACGCCGGGCGCCGCGCCCAGAAAATAGAGCCGATAGCCGCGCTCATGGCTGAGCCGCGCCAACTGTGCCACCAGTTCCACACCCGGCACACGCTCCGGAAAGGGTTGCCCCAGCCGACGCGCCGCCCACAGCAACCCCGCGCCATCCGCTGTGACCAAATCGGCGTCCATCAGCAGCAGACGAAACTCCTTATCCGCCTGCGCCAGCACCAGCGCGTTCGCATCGGCTGTGATGACCATGCGCGGCGTGCGCTCCGCTATCCAACGCTCCATCACCAAGAGGGCATCCCGCATGCAGAGCCGATGCACCCGCACGCCCAGAATCGAAACCGCTGGCAACACCTCCATCCCAATCTCTGTCAGCGCGCCCTCCATGCACTCTAAGCATACCCCATCGCCTCACAGGAACCTTCGGGGCACAGAGAAGGTATAATAGAGCAGTAGACGCGAGGAGGTCAACTATCCGATGGCACGGCGATACGACAAAGACGACTTTTTCGAGGAGGAGCCAGAAACGCAGATACGCGCCCTGGCCATCCTCGACGAGATTTTGCGCATTGCACCCCGCACCGACCTGCGCCTCATCCGTTTGCTGCAGCTCCTGCGCCACCAACTCGAAATCGACGAGAAGCACATGCAGGAGGCGATCCAGGCAATCCAGGAGTATGAGGAAGCGTATCAGAAACTCACCTCGCCCGCGAACCGCATCGGCGTCTTCCTCGGCTCACCCGAAAAAGACATCGCTATGGTTGCCATCGGCGACAGCGAATATTACGCCAACATCGACCCCAAACTGGAGAACAAAGATTTCAAGGTGGGTACACGGGTCAAGGTGAACGAGGCGTTCGCTGTGATTGGGGATTTGGGCTATCACCCTGCAGGTCCCGTGGTGAAGGTGCAGGAGGTGCTGGATGAGCAGCGACTGCGCGTGGCGACTGACCCCCAGGGGATGACCTCCCGCATTGTGTTCCGCTCCAGCGACCTCGCCGAAACGGTGATTAAACCGGGCGACGAGGTGCGCCTAGAGCCAAACTTTAAGGTCGCCATCGAACATATCCCCCACCAAGAGGTGCGCGACTACTACTTCGAAGAGGTGCCTCCCATCGAGTGGAGCCAAATCGGCGGTCAAGAGGAAGCCATTCGGCTCATTCGCGAGACCATCGAACTGCCCCTGCTCTATCCCGAACTCTTCAAACGGTTCGATAAGCAGCCCCTCAAGGGCATCTTGCTCTATGGTCCCCCAGGCTGCGGCAAGACGCTCATCGGCAAAGCCACCGCCTATAATCTCACCCGCCAATATTCCGAACGGCTGGGCAAACCCGTCCGCGAGTATTTTATGTATATCAGTGGTCCTAAGATTCTGAACATGTGGCTGGGTGAGACGGAGCGGATGGTGCGCGAAATCTTTGCGATTGCTCGCGAGAAGGCACGCGAAGGCTTCCTGGTGTTCATCTTCATCGACGAGGCGGAATCGATCCTGCGAGTGCGCAGCTCCGGGCGATGGCTCAACATCTCGAACACGGTGGTGCCGCAGTTCTGTGCTGAGATGGACGGGCTGGTGAGCCTCGAAAATGTGGTGGTGATGCTCACTTCGAACCGCCCCGACTATATCGACCCCGCCATTTTGCGACCGGGTCGTATCGATCGCAAGGTGAAGGTGAAGCGTCCTGACCGTGACGCCACCGCCGAGATTTTCGGTATCTACCTGCATGAGCGCATCCCGCTTGACCCGGAGTGGCTGGCGCACTATGACAGCCCGAGCGAAGCGCGCGCGTGCCTGATCGAGCAGACGGTGCAGTACCTCTGGCGTAAAGCGCCCGATACCGAGTTCCTACAGGTCTACCTGCGCAACGGGGGTGTGGAGACGCTCTACTGGCGCGACTTGGTCAGCGGCGCGCTCATCAAATCGGTGGTGGACCGCGCCAAGGAGTATGCCATCCGACGCGCCGTCGAAGAACCCGACCGCGAGCACGGCATTCGCCCCGACGATTTGCGCCGCGCCATCGAAACCGAATATCGCGAGAACGAAATCTTCCCCAAGTCGGATGCCATCGAAGACTGGCTCAAACTCATCGACTATGAGCCGGAAAATGTCGCCAGCGTGAAGCCTATCCGTCCCGACAGCCGTCAAGACGACACCCGCCGTACCATTATCTGATGGGGAGCCATGCGGCTCACCAAGCAGCGATGTTTTTCAGCCGTCGCTTGCTTGGTTGGGTTGGGAGCCGTTTTCGGTGGGAGTAGACTCTTTCTCTTCGGGCAGTGGGATAGCCTGCACGGTGCGGATACGATGCCCTTCCACCGCATGCACGCGCAGTTGCCAGCCGTTGGCGGTCACGACCTCGCCCTCCTGCGGCTGATGCCCCAGCAAGCCGAACACGAAGCCACCGAGCGTGTCGAACTCTTCCGATTCAAGCGGGGTTTGGAGCAGCTCGCTCACATCATCGAGGTGCATGCGAGCGTCGATGAGCAGCGAGCCGTCGGGAAGCGTTTGCACCGGCTCCTCCTGCTCCACATCGTATTCGTCTTGGATTTCGCCCACAATCTCCTCCACCAGATCTTCGAGGGTGACCAGTCCGGCGGTGCCGCCGTACTCGTCCTGCACGATGGCCATGTGCATGCGCTGGCGGCGCAGTTCCTGCAATAGCTCCACCACGCGCTTGCTTTCGGGCACGAAGTAGGCGGGGCGTATCACTTCGCGCAGCGAGAATTTCAGTGAGGCTCCCTCGCACAGGCGCAGGAGGTCCTTGGCGTGCAGCACCCCTAAGATATTGTCCACGCTGCCCTCGTAGACGGGGATGCGGGAGTGCCCGGTCTGGCGAATCAGCTCGATGGCTTCCTGCGGAGTCGCCGTGATGGGCAGGCACTTCATGTCGACGCGTGGGGTCATGACCTCGCGGGCGATGGTGTCGGCGAACTCGAAGATGGATTGTATCATTTCCTTTTCCTGCTCCTCGATGACACCCTGTTCCTCGCCCGCTTCGACCAGCACACGCAGCTCCTCCTCACTCACCACGGGTGCGAGTCGCTGGGGCTGGATGCCGAGCGGCTTCAGGATGAGCCGAGTGAGGGCGTTCACCAGCCAGACGGGAGGCGCCAACAGCCTGTCGAAGAACACCATCGGCATGGCAATCGCCAGTGCCACCCGCTCCGGGTAGGTCACGGCGATGCTTTTGGGCACAATCTCGCCGAAAATGATGTTGGCGAAGCCCGTCAGCAGCGTTACCGCCACCACGCTAAGCCCGTAGAGCAGTTGCGTCTCCAGGAAAGGCTCCAGCGGTTTCAGTGTGCGATAGAGGGGCGTAGCGAGGTTCGTGGCAGCGACCGCGGACGCCAAAAAGCCCAACAGCGTCATGCCTACCTGCACGGTGGAGAGGAAGCGGGTCGGCTCCTCCTTCAGCGACGCTAAGTGGTGCGCCAAACGGTGCTTCTGCTCCACCAGCACGCGCACCCAGCTATGGCGAATGGAGATGAGCGCGGTCTCCGCTAAGGCGAAAAAGGCGTTCCCCAGCAGCAAGACCACAATCAGCAGCAGGCTGGTCGTCGGCGTCAGCCCTTCCCCAGCGACTGCTGCATGCGAGGCGGGCATCTGCCCATACACCACCCAGACCAATAGCCCCGCAAGAAGGGCTATCAGCAACGAACGCCAACCACTTTTCCGCAAGGCATGCTTAGAGGCAGAGTCTGTCATCGGGGGTCTCAACCTCCTTAGCGTGGCACGAGCCAGTAGATAAGGGCTGCCAGTCCAATTCCCAGCAGGCTACCCAGCACCACCTCCTGCAGGGTGTGAATACGGGCTTCGACGCGACTTTGCGCCACCAACGCTGCCAGCAGCAACGCGAGGATGGACGCCAGCAGGTTGCCCGACACGATGATGATGGCGATGGCGAAGAAGAATCCCAGCGCGCTATGCCCGCTCAGCACCCCGCCGTGGAACAGGCGCACTTTGCCTTGGGTGGACAGCACCTTCGCCAGCGAGACAATAATGAAGATGAGAATCGTGCCGACCGTCACGGCGATGGTCATGGTAGGCTCGGCGCGTTCCATGCGGAGGCGGATTTGCTCCAAGCGCAGGTCGCCCATAAACAGCACCCAGGCGACCACGATGGCGTTCAGCGTGGCGACCAGCACCGCGCCCGCTGCGATGTCTTTGGCGAATTTGGCACGCGGGTCATACTCCTGCGTCGCTATGTCGACTGTCGCCTCGATAGCCGAGTTGAACATCTCGGCAATCAGCACCAGCGAGATGGTGAAGAGCAGCACCAGCATCTCGCGCTTATCGAGGCGGAACAGGAAGCCCATCAACAGCACCAGCACCACGCTGAAGAAGTGGAAGCGCATGTGGCGCTGGGTACGCACCACAGCGATGATGCCCTCCAGGGCGTAGCGGAAGCTGTCCAGCGGGTTGCGCCGCCACGGATGCTCGGTGGTCTCGGTTGGCGGGCGTGTGCCCGCCCAATCGACTCGCTCGGACCCGTCCGATGAATCGGTGGGAACGGGCTGTTCTGTCCGTTCTACTGTGTCGCCTGCTTCATCCCTCATAATGGCGTGAAGACCACTCCTCCTTCGCTGGATAGCCCAAAGCGCGCAGCGTTCGAACGGCGATTTGATTCATGTGGACACGCTGCGCGTCGGTCTGGTCGTCGTAGCCCAGCAGGTGCAGGGTTCCATGCAGGCACAGCATCAGCAGTTCCGTGACGAAATCGTGCCCGTTCAGCTTGGCTTGCTGGGCTGCCTGCTCCACGGAAACCACCACATCCCCAAGAGGAAGTTCGGGTATGGGAGCGGGGATGGTTCCCGCAGGGAAACTAAGCACATCGGTAGGAGCATAAAGGCCGCGATAGCGGGCGTTCAGCGACGCTATCTCGTCGTTCGTGGTGAGCCACACGCTAAGCTCTAATTCGATCCCCCCACTCCCTTCACCCTCTCCCCCTTTCCTAAGGGGGGATCCGATCGACTCCCACGCCCTCACTTGCTCCATCAGGCAACAAATCGCTTGGGGAATGGCTTCCTCACACAGCCATCGAGGAGCCGATTCACGCATGGGATGGGTTGCGAGCAAAGTGGTGAGGAGCGTGTCGGCTTCGGCTGCGCTGCCAACCGAGACAATAACTTCAGGGCAGGTTTCCAACATAAATCGCTTCACTCTCCGGTCGAACACTGTGATACTCCACCCGGCGGTGGCGCAGAGCGACCAGCACACGCACGAACGCCTCCTCAATCAGTTTAAGGTCGCGAAAAGTGAGGGTGCTTTCGTCCAGTTGACCGTCTTGCCGACGCATCTCGATAAGCTCATGCACATAGTTGGCAAGCCGTGCAGGGGTAGGGTTCTCTAAGGTGCGCGTGGCAGCCTCCACGGTGTCCGCCAGCATCACGAGTGCCGCCTCGCGTGTCTGCGGTTTGGGTCCGTCGTAGCGGAAATGCTGTTCCAGCACAGGGTCATGCCCCTCGCTGACCGCCTGATGATAGAAATAGGTAATCAGCGAGGTGCCGTGGTGCTGGGCGATAATGTCGCAGACGGCGGTAGGCAGGCGATGCTGGCGTGCCAGCTCCACGCCGTCACGCACATGCGAGGCGATAATGCGGGCGGAGAGGGCGGGATTAATGCGCTCATGGGTGTTCGGACCCGTTTGGTTTTCGATATAGAAATCGGGGCGGGTCAGTTTGCCGATGTCGTGATAGTAGCCGCCGACTCGCGCCAGCAGGGGGTCGGCGCCCACTGCCAGTGCCGCCTCCTCCGCTAATTGCCCGACATACTGGCTGTGAAAGTAGGTGCCGGGCGCTTTGTCGCGCAGCGCACGCAGCAGTGGATGCTCCATCGATGCCAGTTCCATCAGCACCATCGGGGTCGCCAGCCGAAAGGGTCGCTCCAGCAGGGTTAGCCCCAGCCAGAAGAGCGCCATCGTGCTGGTGCCGCTCACCAGTCCCCAGAAAGCGGCAGCGCCCGCATGCAGCCAATCCCCATGCTGGTGCAGCTGCGCTGCGAGCGAGCCGAGCAGCAGCAGCGCGCTCACAAGTGTGCCAGTAAGCAGCAGATCGGTGCGTTGGCGCATCGGATACACCACAAAAATAGCGCACCAGCCCACCAGTCCCACGAGGCTCGCCGTGAGAATAGGCAGCTCCAGCGCGACTGCCACACCACCAAGCAGCACGGTGAAAGTCAGCACCGCCAGCAGGGGATGGATCAGCACGCTGAGCATCATGCCGCCTGCCAATAGCGGGGCAAAGGCGAGGAAGCCGCGCGCACTCCCCAGCACCGGCTCATGCGCCAACGCCGCCACGACCCGCACCCCCATCAGGCTGACCAAGCCAATCAGCACCAGCAGCAACAGCCCTACCTCACGCGCGCTGGGGGCGATAGGCGAGCGCAGCGACAGCCCCGACGCACGGGTCAAGCCAAATTGACTCACGAAAAGGCTCATCAGACCCAGCTGCGCCAGAGCAATCAGCGTGCGCGGCAGCCACTGCCGGGTCAGAGCGGTAATCTCCCCGTTTAAGACGGTCAGCGCTATCCAGCTCAGCAGAACCGCCACCAGCAGCTCCCACCGAACCGGAATCGCCACCCCTTTGCGGGATGCCGTTCGGATGCTGCTGGTACTGCGACCCCGCTTTAGAGCCGCCCAACCGATGCGCATCGCTTGCTCTATCGCCTCACTTTTTGCGGCGTCGCTGCTTCTGGCGCCGACGCCGCTCGCTGGGCTTCTCATAGTGGGTGTGCCGCTTGTACTCCTGCAGAATCCCACTCTGTTCCAGCAGCTTCTTAAAGCGCTTGAGTGCGCTATCTATCGACTCGTTCGGACGAACTTGTACCTGTGCCAATGCCTTCTTGCCTCCTTCCTCCTTAGAGATTTTACCCTACGATTCGCCTCTTTCCACCATCCTCCTGCTCGAGGCGCCTGGGACAGGTCACCCGATGCCCACTTCCTGCACGAGAGCGCGTGCCGCTACCACCGAGTCGGCAAACACCTGGAGGGCGAACTCGGCTTGCTTGCGCGTCATAATGAGCGGTGGTTCCATTCGGATAACTTTCGGGTTGTTCAGGGTGTAGGCTGCGATGACACCTCGCTGGATCATGTGGGTGATGGTTAGCTCACCGAAATCGGGTTCATGGAATTCGATGCCAATCATCAGCCCGCGCCCGCGTACTTCCTGAATGAAGTCGGGATATTCCGCTTGCACCTGTCGCAAGCCGTTGAGCAGTGCCGTGCCCACCGTTTGGGCGTTCTCCACCAGCCCTTCCTCCTCAATAACCTGCAGCGCAGCCAGTCCAGCTGCACACGCCAGTTCATTCCCGCCGAAGGTGCTGGTATGCAGGAGCGGGTTGTCCCCGAACATGGCGTTCCAGAGCGACTCACTGGCAGAGAAGGAACCGATGGGCAGCACACCGCCACCCAGCGATTTCGCCAGCGTCACGATGTCGGGTATCACGCCCGTATGGTCTACGCCCCACCATCGCCCCGTGCGTCCCAGCCCCGTTTGTACTTCGTCGACAATCAGCAGCGCGCCGTAGCGGTCGCACAGTTCACGCAGGCGCGGCAGGTAGTCATCGGGTGGAATGCGAATGCCACCCTCACCCTGGATAGGCTCCACTATGACAGCTGCCGTATCGTGGTCGATGTGGGCAGCCACCGCGTCGGCATCGCCAAAGGGCACATGGATGCAGCCGGGCACCAGTGGTTCGAACGGCTTGCGATAGACCTCGCGCCCGCTGACGCTCAGACTGCCCAGTGTTTTGCCGTGATAGCTACCCAGCGTGGCGATGAATCGGGTGCGTCCGGTGGCTTTGCGTGCCAGCTTCAGCGCGCCCTCCACCGCTTCCGCACCGGAGTTGCAGAAAAAGGAGTAGGGCAGATTGCCGGGCAATCGCTCGGCGAGTCGGGCTGCCAGACGGGCTTGTGGCGCGTTGAACATAATCTTGCTCGGCATGGGCATCAGGTCGAGTTGGCGGCGAACCGCTTCGATGACCTTGGGATGGCGGTGCCCCAGCGCGAACATGCCGTATCCGCCGAGGCAGTCCAGAAACCGTCGCCCCTGCACATCCCAGATATAGCATCCCTCCGCGTACCACTCCACATCCAGCCCGGCAAAGCGCAGCACCTTCGCCAGCCCAGGATTCAGGTGGCGTTCGGTCAGCTCCACAATCTCGTCGGTCAGCCTCTGCGGCTGTTCAGGGAATGGAATCGCCATCGCTTGTGCTCCCGTCGCAAATTATACTTAACGGGTGAAAGTCATGCCACAGCTGCTCCTCGATTCGCGGATCCATCCGCACAGGGCGCTGCTCTGTCATACTCTATAGTTTACCCTTCACCCTGTGCGTGTTCGATAATTTGGCTACGCGAGTTTCTAAAGGAGACGCGTGGAGAGGCGGTGGCGCATGTAGATAGCCACCGCGTTCATGCTGAGCAGGAGCGCGAGTAGCACGATGATGCCCGCCGCCGCATTCTGATGGAAGCCGGGCTGGGGACGCGAAATCCAGTCATAAATCTGCACGGGCAGCACGGTGAAGGGCGCGAAAAGGCTGTTCGGTAGGGCAGCGATATAGGCGAACGCGCCGACCACCAGCAACGGGGCGGTCTCGCCCACCACACGCGAGAGCGAAAGGATGACACCCGTGAGGACAGTTGGCATCGCAACGGGCAACACGGCGTAGCGCACCGTTTGCCAGCGTGTTGCCCCTAACGCCAGCGAGCCTTCCCGCAGGCTTTGCGGCACCGCGCGCAAGCCCTCGCGCGCCGCCGTGATAATCACGGGCAACGCCAGCAACGCCATCGTACACGCACCCGCCAACAAGCTGCGCTCCATCGCCAAAGTGCGCACAAATACCTGCAACCCCAGCAAGCCGTAGATGACGGAAGGCACGCCCGCCAAGTTGGTGATGTTGATCTCGATCAGCCGTGTCCATCGGCTTTTGCGGGCGAACTCCTCCAGATAGATAGCGGCTCCAACTCCAATCGGCACCGCGAAGGCTGCCGTCAGCAGCATAAGATAGAAGCTGCCCACCAATGCTGCCTTGATGCCTGCCTGTTCTGGGCGACGCGAGGCGTACTCCGTCAGAAAGCTGACGCCTAACCGTGCATAACCATCGAGCAAAATCTTGAGCAGCAGCACGCTAAGCATCGTGAGGGCGAACAGCACCAGCGTCGCCGCCACGATTTGGAAAACCCTCTCACGCCGTCGCTCGCGTGCGCGCCAGCGCATCGCCTCCACCGCCGCGATGCTCATAGCCTTGCCTCCTTATAGCGCGCTCGAAACGCCTCGCTCACCAAGTTCAGAATCAGGGTGATGACGAACAGCAGCAACCCGACCACAAAGATGGTGCTGTATTCCAGCGTGCCGTGGGGCACATCGCCCATCGCAATCTGCACGATGTAGGTGGTCATCGTTTCGACGGCACGCAGGGGATTGAAGGTGAGGGTGGGCTGCTGTCCAGCAGCAATCGCCACAATCATCGTCTCGCCCACAGCGCGCGAGATACCCAACAGAAACGATGCTGAGATGCCCGACATCGCAGCGGGCACCACCACGCCCCAAGTGGTCTGCAAGCGAGTCGCCCCCAACGCCAGCGAGGCATAGCGCAGGCTGTTCGGCACGGCGGAAAGGGCATCCTCACTCAGCGATGCGATGGTCGGCAAAATCATGATGCCCATCACCAGCCCCGCCGAAAGTGCATTAAAACCCTCCAACGCTGGAATGAACCGCTGCAGAATGGGCGTCACGAAGGTAAGCGCAAAGTAGCCGTACACCACCGTCGGGATACCCGCCAGCACCTCCAGCGTGGGTTTGATAATCCCCCGCATGCGGTGCGAGGCATACTCACTGAGGTAGACCGCCACCACCAGCCCCATCGGTGCCGCCACCGCTATCGCAATCAGGGTGGTCAGCAAGGTGCCCGTCACCAGCGGCAAGACCCCGAACGATTTGGGGTTGAAAAGCGGCGCCCAGCGCGTGCCGGTCAGAAACTCCCACAATGACACCTGCCGGAAAAAGCCCAGGCTCTCGCTCAACAGAATGAACACAATCGCAAAGGTGGTCAGAATGCCGACCAGCGCGCAGAAAAAGAGGAAGACAAGGACGATACGCTCCTCCATGCGCACACGCCAACGCACGCGAGATGAGACGGGCAGTTGCACCGCTATCTGACCCCAGTTTGAAGAAGTGCCCTTCGCTGCTTGAGGACCTGCTGGAGTGGGATGGTCGGGTTCTGGGGGGCAACCGCGAGGGGTTGCCCCCACACGGGGCTTATTTCGTGCCATTCTCAGGTGCCTCCTCGACGCGATAGAGGTCTTCCAGTTTCATCCCGACTTGCGAACCGTGTGCCCCGAACACGGAGCCGGTGATACGCTTCTCCACGCGCTGCTTCGCCAACTCATATACCTTTGCGGGCAGCGGAACATAGCCCACCTCTTTCGCCAGCGTCGCTGCATGCTCTATATAGAACTTGACAAATTCGCGCACCTGCGGCTTCTCCAGCGATTTGACATTCACATAGATAAATAGCGGGCGCGAAAGAGGCTGATAGGTGCCGTTTACCACGGTCTCCTCGCTGGGCAGAATAGGTCCCGCGCCGTTGTTCGGATTCTCGTCATCGATGGCGACCACCTTCAGCTTGTCCTTGTTCTGGATGTAGTAGGCTAGCCCGAAGAAGCCGAGTGCGTTCTCATTGTTCGCCACGCCCTGCACCAGGATGTTGTCATCCTCGCTGGAGCTATAGTCGCTGCGACTGCTGTGTTCCTCGCCCACAATTGCAGCGGTGAAGTAGTCGTAAGTGCCCGAATCGACGCCCGCTCCAAACAGCACCAGCGGGCGATTGGGGAAGCCGGGGCGTATCTGCGACCAGTTTTTAATTTTGCCGGTCGCGGCTGGCTCCCACATCTTCTTCAACTCCTTAACAGTCAAGTAGTCGCACCAAGTGTTTTTCGGGTTCACCACGACGGCGAGTGCGTCGTAAGCGACGGGGATTTCGATGTATTCGATGCCGTTTTTGCGGCACGCTTCGTCCTCCACAGCGCGGATGGGGCGCGAGGCACCCGTGATGTCGATCTCGCCGTTGGCGAATTTTTTGAAGCCGCCCCCTGTACCCGATTTGCCCACGACGGGCATCGTGCCGGGGTACTGTTTCTGGAACTCCTCTGCCACCGCTTCCGAGAGAGGCAGCACCGTGCTGGAACCATCCACCACGATTTTGCCACTTAGGCTGCCCGCCGCACTGCCAGAGGCTTCGCCGGTCTTGCCGGAAGGTCGCCCACAGCCCGTAAGCCACACGACAGCAGCCGCTAACCCTATCCACAAAATCCCTTGCTTGCTCATAGCAACCTGATTGATAGCAACATGTTATTGTAGGACATGCCGTGTTAAGGAGTGGTTAAGACCCGAGGCTCTGTCCGCTTAACACTCCGTCATTCAGCAGGCACTTGAAAAAAATCGCCGCACGGGGCGAGTGCCGTGCGGCGTATTCCATCTTTCCCTCGCGCAGGCAGAAGGGGAGAGGACCGAGGCTGGAACCAAATCGCCAGCCAACGATAGCGACATGAAGCATACAACACACTCTCTTAAGGCGTGGTTAAACCCCTATTAAGAGCATGTTAGAGCAGGAAGCGCACTGCCCCCATGGGGTATATTTTGTACGATGAGAACATTTGTACGCATTCGCACAAGGGTACTGCCAGGGCGCCGAATAGAGGTGTCCGATCCCAATCTGCACGAAGGTGAGGAAGTCGATGTCCTCGTGCTATCGGCATCATCCCAACCACTCGAGTCGATCAGGCTCTACGACTGGTTCCAGCAGCAACCGCCACAACCTAAGCCGCGTGGCGCCGAGAGTTGGGAAGCCTATGAGCAACTCCTAAAGCAGGAGCGCGAGGCATGGGAGTAGAAACCATCAAGGGAACACTTTACCTGGACTCCAACATCATTATCTACATTGTGGAGCGTGAACCGCGCTCCTACCCTATATTATCCGCGATTTTAGCAAGAGCCAATACGGGACAAATCAAACTCCTCAGTAGCGAGCTTGCGATTCTGGAATGTCTTGTCGTGCCGCTGCGCAATCAAGATGACGAACTAATTCGTGATTATTCCAATATACTCCTATCTTCGGATATAAAGCTGATCCCTGTGAGTGTGGATGTGTTGCTTGAGGCAGCTCGATTACGCGCTCTTAATCCGCGATTACGCATTCCTGACGCAATTCACTGGGCGACCGCAATATTGGGGCAAGCGAACTACCTACTCACAAACGACGCAGATTTTCTGCGATTTTTGGGGACGCTGGGGCTGGGGATTCAGGATATTCAGCTGTGAGGCATCGCAGTCGTAGTTGCCAATGCGATAGCAGGAATCGGGCAATCCGCTGCGAATAGAGTCTCTATGCAAGCCACCATTTTCTGGGCAGGTATGGGTCTGATGACGCTGGCAATCGGCGCAATCGTTCAACCTACGGAGCAGGAGAAGATGAGAACAGACGCGGATAAAAAGCGGGTGCTAATCGTCACGCACACGGCAGGCTTTCGCCACACCGACTCCATCGAGGCGGGCGAAAAGATTTTGGCGGAGCTGGCACAACAGAGCGGACGCTTCACCGTCGACTACTGTCGCACGGCGGACGATGTGAAGAAGATGCTCACTCCCCAGTACCTCAACGAGAACCGCATCGACGGGGTGATTTTCCTCAACACGACAGGCGATATCGGCATCCCCGACCTGAACGCCTTCCTCGATTGGCTCAAAACGGGCAAAGCCTTCGTCGGCATCCACGCCGCCACCGACACCTATCACAATCGTCCCGAATATCTCGACATGATTGGGGGCGAGTTCGCCTATCACGGGCGACAGACGAAGGTGCGGGCAAAGGTGGAGGATAGGCAACATCCCGCAATGGCACACCTGCCACCCGAATGGGAAATCTTCGACGAAATCTATATCTTCAAGCAAAACAATCGCGACAAGGTGAAGGTGCTGCTGTCGCTGGACCATCATCCTGACGATGGCACACCGGAAGCGGGCAAGCCGGGCGACCACTTGCTGGCGTGGTGCCGCGAGTATGGCAAGGGGCGCGTGTTCTATACCGCGCTGGGGCATCGAGTCGATGTGTGGCTCAACCCCGATTACCAGAAGCACCTGCTGGGCGGTATCGAGTGGGCGTTGCGCCTGCGTTGAGAGAGTGAGGCGCTATGAACCGCATCGTGGTCAAAAGCCCCGCGGATGGCAGCATCTTGGGTGAAGTGGTGCCGACTCCGCCGGAGTCGATTCCAGCGATGGTGGAGCAGGCGCATCGTGCCTATTTGGAGTGGCGGGAGACCCCCCTACGCCAGCGCGCGGAGACCCTGCGCCAGTTGCGACGCCTGCTGCTGCAGGAGCGCGGCACGATAACGGCGCTGGTGGCACGCGAGCAGGGCAAGCCTCTCGTGGAAGCCCAGATCGTGGAAATCTTCCCACCCCTCGACACGATGACCTTTCTGATTTACGAGGGTGTGCGCTTGCTCAGCCCCCGCCCAGTTCGCCCACGCGGTCCCTTTATGCGCGGACGCACCTGCACGATGCGTTTTCATCCTTATGGCGTGTGGGCGGTGATTGCCCCGTGGAACTATCCGGTGTCCATCCCGCTGGTGCAGTTGAGCGCGCTGGTCTTCGCGGGCAACGCTGCCCTGCTTAAGCCATCGCCGTTGACGCCGCTGACAGGCGCGCTGCTGGTGGAGCTGTTCCAGCGGCTCGATGTACCCAAGGGATTGGTGCAGTTGGTGCAGGGTGGTGCGCCGCAGGGTCAGGCGCTATTGAGCGACCCGCGCGTGCGAGGCGTGATTTTTACCGGCAGTGTGCCCATCGGACGCACCGTCGCCGCCAAAGCTGCCGAGACCAATAAGAAGGTCATTCTCGAATTGGGCGGTAAAGACCCCGCGATTGTCCTGGCGGATGCCGACCCAGAACGCACGGCGCGCGGCATCGCCTGGGGCGCCTTCGTGAACGCTGGGCAGACCTGCGTGTCGGTCGAGCGCGTCTATGTGGAGCGACCCCTTTATGAGCCGTTCCTGCAAGCGTTAGTTGAGGCGATTCGGAGCATTCGGGTCGGACACCCGCTCCACGACGAGACCGATATGGGTCCCGTGATAGCGCCGTTCCAGCGCGACCGGGTGCAGGCACATGTGGAAGATGCCTGTGCGAAAGGGGGACGGCTGCTGACGGGGGGCAAGGTGTTGAGCGAGCTGGGCGAACTCTACTACGCCCCCACGCTGATTGCGGATGCGCACGACGCAATGCTCGGCATGCAGGAAGAGACCTTCGGTCCGCTGGTGATGGTGCAGCCGGTTGCCGACGAGCAGGAGGCGATTGCCCGCGCAAACGCCAGCATGTTCGGGCTGACCGCCTCTATCTGGACGCGCGACCCCCAGCGCGCCCGCCGTATCGCACCGCAGCTGGAGTGCGGCGGTGTCAGCATCAATTCGCACGCCGTGACCTTTGGAGACGGCTACAGCAGCTGGGGCGGGTTCAAAGATTCGGGCGTGGGACGCACCCATGGCGAATTTGGACTCTACGAGCTGGTGCAGACCCAATACATCAGCGAGATTTACACCCATAAGCCCGAACTCTGGTGGTATCCCTACAGTGCGCGACTGCGTCGTATCACCGACGAGATGATGGCATGGCTGGCAACCCCGAACCTGCGCACCAGTTGGAAAGCGATGCGCCAGTTGGCACCCGAACTGCGCTATCTGACCCGCCATTTCTCCCCGCTCAAGGCGATGCCGGGCTTCCTGCGCTACATGCGCTGAGAGTCCCTGTCGCTCGACGGCTTCGCTTGCCCGTCGGCTATTTCAGACCCAACCCCACTCTTTTAGCACATCCCACACGGCAGGCAGGCTCCACAGCCACTCCACACGCAACCAAAACCCGTCCAACACCCGACTGGAATAGACCCCCGCCGAACCTGTCAACGCAATCTGATAAGTGCCCTCTTCACTCAACTGGGCAAACTCCGCCTGTTTGCGTTCTGGATCGATAATCCAATACTCAGGCACGCCTGCCGCCTCATATGCATAAAACTTCTCGCCCCGATCGATGCTTCGGCTCTCCCGGCTCACAATCTCCACTATCAGATCGGGCGCACCGTCAAAGTAGGTGCGCTGCAGGCGGTCTAAATGTTCGGGCAAGATGACCAGCAGGTCGGGTTCGCGCACTTCCTGTTCGCCATCGGGCAGGGTGAGGCGCACCGCAAAGGGCGGATGATACACAACCCCACCGGGCTTGTTTCGTTCAATCCATAGCCCCACAATCTTCACTAAAAAGCTGTTGCAATCCTGATGCTGTTTTGAGACGGGCATTTTGAGCCTCACTTGGTTGCCGACCAGCTCTGCGTGGAGGTCTTCTTGTTCCCAGTTGAGGAACTGCTCCACGCTCATCTCGGCAGGGATAGTTTCGGCTGCGATTTTCATCACATCACCCGCTTGTAGTATACCTCAAGGTGTCCCTTTGCTCCCGTTCACAGGAGACCATCAGACCCAACCCCACTCTTTTAGCACATCCCACACGGCAGGCAGGCTCCACAGCCACTCCACGCGCAACCAAAACCCGTCCAACACCCGACTGGAATAGACCCCCGCCGAACCTGTCAACGCAATCTGATAAGTGCCCTCTTCACTCAACTGGGCAAACTCCGCCTGTTTGCGTTCTGGATCGATAATCCAATACTCAGGCACGCCTGCCGCCTCATATGCATAAAACTTCTCGCCCCGATCGATGCTTCGGCTCTCCCGGCTCACAATCTCCACTATCAGATCGGGCGCACCGTCAAAGTAGGTGCGCTGCAGGCGGTCTAAATGTTCGGGCAAGATGACCAGCAGGTCGGGTTCGCGCACTTCCTGTTCGCCATCGGGCAGGGTGAGGCGCACCGCAAAGGGCGGATGATAAACGACACCACCGGGCTTGTTTCGTTCAACCCAGTGCTTCACAATCGTTAGCAGAAAGCTGTTGCAGTCCTGATGCTGTTTTGAGACGGGCATTTTGAGCCTCACTTGGTTGCCGACCAGCTCTGCGTGGAGGTCTTCTTGTTCCCAGTTGAGGAACTGCTCCACGCTCATCTCGGCAGGGATAGTTTCGGCTGCGATTTTCATCACATCACCCACTTATAGAGGATACCTCAATCGCCTCCCATTCATGGAAGCCCTATGGGGCAGCAGGTAAAATGATTGCTGGTGAGGAGAACGATGAGACTCTACTATATCACGCTGAACACAGTGGAGGAGGCGGAGCGTATCGGACGCGAACTGTTGGAGAAGCGACTGGCGGTCTGTGTGAACTGGTTTCCCATCACCTGTGCCTATCGTTGGGAGGGCGATATCGTGCAGGAGCCGGAGGTGGTGCTGATTGTCAAAACGCGCGAGGGCTACTTTGAGCCTATCCAGCAGGTGCTGCGCGCGCATATTGGTTACACGAACTTCATCGCTGAGTTGACCCCCAGCTGCGTGAACACACCTTTTCTGAACTGGCTCCACGCCGAAGTGCCCCCGTCAGCCAGGGCGGAATAAGCCTTTGCGGCTCCCCATCAAGACTGCGCGTGGTACCTTCCCAAAGGTGAAAGGTTCTATTTGGCAGTGCGGGAACTTGGAACCATCCAAACTTGGGTCGAATCGGGGCGAAAATGCAGGTAATACAAGTTTCCTTGATTATCTAATGTAAATCTGGTTGGTGGATCAAGTAGTAGCTCGTCATCCAGATCAATCTTGACTAACAACTCATATATGGTTTGCAAAAGGGCTCGTGGTCCGATAGGCTTTCCTGCGGGATCAAATTCATAAATAATGTAGCCGGGGTACTTCGCGACTATGTTCTCTTCGTTAGGATAATATGCTACTTGCCACTCGTTTTTTTGTTGTGATTCATCGATTGAGAAAATGAGAAAGATGTGTCCTCGCGCATCCACTGTGAACTGCCTTGGAGAAGCTTTTTTCCCGATGTGCCGTGTTATGGTTTCATCTATTTTGATTTTTATTTCATCTATGTCTTTGTATCCTTTATCACGCTTGAGGGTCTTTATTGTTATCTCTTCTCTTTTTTCTTCTTTATCATGGATAGACATTAATCTTATGTTTCCCTGTGGATCAATGGTCATGAACCCACGGTGTTCTTCCACGATGCTTGGAGCGCTTATAATCGTGTAGTTGCCATCATGCGTAATTCGAAGAATGTTGCCATCATGGTCAATGAAATCTATAGAATCATTTTTATTATCGATTATCATTGCACTTGGTATCGCTATTAATTCTTTGAGTTTTTTATTACTTTGAATATCATTATTTAATTTTTCTAACATATGATTAAGCTTAGTTGTACTCTTTTCATCTATTTTTCCATAAGGTGTGAAAACTAAAAATTTATATGAATCTTTCTCTTCGTATAAAAATCCATCGTATTCATTCCCTTCTGATTTTTTTCCTGTCCTTTTGTATTGATGAATTAAAAAAACAATTTTATTATCATCAAACAATCTAACGAATGTAAACCGCGATTCCTGAAATTCAGATTGATCCTTTGAAAGCGTTTCCTTATACATTTCTTCATCAGATAAAGGCTGGAACCGTGATATTAATCGCCCATTACGATCATAACAAGATATGTCATAGAAAAGAGGAGTAAGTGATATATAAAAATAATTATTATCTTGGCTGATTAAGAATAGTTTTGGCGTTGAGAGCCCCCACTCGCCCACGCTTATTCGGTGATCGATTGAAAAGAGCAGCTTCGGTGGTGGTACTCCGAAGCGCTTTTGTATATCGCGTTGTACCTTATCTACCTGCGCAAACAAGCTCAGCCAGAGACCTGCTAACAGAACCATACCCACTATCCGCCTCATTGTCCCCTCCAACGACGAAGATGATAAGGTCCACCACTATTCACAGTGATTCGTGCAGCGGATAGCGATTCCTGCTTAAACGATGCCGTCCCTTAGCGCGTTATCTGGAGAACGGTGAGGGAGAGTGGGGGTAATTCCAAGCGCAGGGTGGTGCCCCGCACCTGAATCTTGCGAGTGGTGGGCGACTTGCGCTGCTGATCATGCAAGATGCCGTACTGGTGGAGAATCGCCTCACGCGCAGCGGGCGCATTCAGCAGCCGGATATCGGCACGGATGGTGAGCGTGCGCGCCTTGTTGATTATCAGCAAGCGGGCACGCCCATTGCTGGCGCTCTTGACCGCATAGAGGCTCACCAGCGGATGCGTGCTGCTCGCCTGCACCAGGGTATCGCCCGGCGAAGCGAACCGACGCAACAGGTCAAAAGCGTGAAAGGCGGGGTAGGGCGTGTTGAGTGGGTCGCCAACTCCTGATGCAGGACCCGCGGATAGCACCCCGTAATCACCCCAATTTCGCCAGCCATAAAGCACGGGGCTGTTATTGCCCGCTGTTTCGGTACTGTTGTGCAGATCCCACCATACAAAGGAATCGGCACCTGTGGTACAAGCCTGACCCCACGAATCGGCGAGATATAGCGCGTTGATGAGGCTGGTCGTCTGCTTGCCCGGATCGGTGGAGACCGAGTTGTTCTCCGTAATCATTATCTGCACATTATCGCCCGCCGTTCCCAGATAGTCGCGCAACATCTGGCGGGTACGCCCGATAATCTCCACCCAGTCGCGCGCGTAGTGCAGCAGGTTCGCATCGTCCTCATGTCCCCTGTTTTGGGGGTAGTAGTGGAGGTCGTAGAAGTCGGGGGTGACATTTAACTCGCGCAGGCGCGTGAGCAGCACGGCAGACCAGCCGTTGACCACCTGCCCTGTGCGCGGGTTGGTCACGCTGAACCGTTGTGGGAAGTCGGTCTCGCTCCAGGTGCCCACCACGCCCACCTTGATGGTGGGGTCTACCGCTTTCATCAGCTGAATGGCATCGCGCGTGAAGCGGGCATAGGTGTCGGCATCATGCTGGAAGGTGTGGGTGTCATACTCCCATGAGCCGAAGCACTCGTTGCCGATAATCCAGTAGCGCACATTGCCGCCGCGCGTGATATTGGCGTACTGCACCCAGTCGCGTGCCTCCTCTGGCGTGCCCGAGCCATAGTTCACCGTGATTATCTTCTCTGCGCCCAACTGGTTCGCCACATTCAAAAACTGGTCCGTGTTGGTGCCATAGGTGGTGCCGTCGCGCCGATTGCGATTGTTGCGCCAATCGTACTCATCGCTGGTGGAACCGCCGGGGTAGCGGAGGGCAAGAAACCTCGCCCGCTTCATCATATTCACCGTGCTGGAATAGGTCAGTTCCCAATCCCATGCCGCCACATTCACACCAAAATGCAGCGGGGTGAGCGCGCGTCGGATCTGACCCATATCCACTGTGAGGATAGCGTTGGTGGGCACAGAGGCGCGAATCAGGCGGATATCGTCCAGATAGAAGGTGGGCACGGTCTGCCCGCGCCGCTCGATAAAATAGATGTCGGTGAGCCGATCGCCCGATGCCACGCCCAAATCGGCAAGCGGCACCTGCACGCGCACCCACTGGTTCGCCGGGATAGAGCTGATGTAGTTGGTAATGGGCACATGGGGGCGGTCGATGCCGTTGACCGCTGCCATAATGGAGAACTGTTGCCCGCCCGTCGAGCCGCCATGCACCCAGAACTCCAGATGGCTGAAGCCTGTGGTGTTAAACCCTTCGCTGTGATGGAAACGGATGGCGGTCCAGGGCAGCAGATAGGCACGAATCGAGTATTGATGGGAATGCACCGGGCTGGTGTTGCGCATATCGCGCGTTGCCCATGACCAATCGTCCCATTTGCCTGCTGGATAGTCGAGATAGAGGGGCAGATGGGCGTGTTCATCTGCCCTGCCAAAAACGCTCAGCACGATGCCCACCAGCAAAAGCGTGAACCTGCTCATTGTCATCACCGGTGGCTTGAAGCGTTTCAAGCCTAGTGAACCTATTATACACCATTTTGCCCCTTGCAGGAACTGCGCTCGTTTTGCCGAAAATCGAAAACGCGATGAGCCTCGTGACCCTTGAGATGGTGCGGAATGACCCGGTGGTGCGTGCCTACATTCGGGCAGCGAACGAAGCGCTTTATGCGATGGGTTATACGGAGCATGGGCTACGCCATGCGGGTATCGTGGCGAACAATGCGCGTCGCCTCTGCCTCAAATTGGGCTATACCGAGCGTCAGGCGGAGCTGTCGGCTATTGCGGGCTTCCTGCACGATGTGGGCAATGTCATCACACGCGACCACCACGCGCAAACGGGCGCCATGATTGCCTTCCATCTGCTTACCCAGATGGGAATGCCGCCCGAAGAGATTGCCATCATCATCAGCGCGATTGGCAACCATGAGGAGGCATCGGGCTTTCCTGTCAACTACGCTGCCGCCACCGTCATTCTGGCGGATAAGTCCGATGTGCATTTCTCGCGCGTGCAGAATCCCCATCGAGACCAGTTCGATATTCACGACCGGGTCAATTTCGCCACGCAGCGGTCGCGCCTGCGCGTGCTGCCAAAGGAGCGCATTATCGAACTCAATCTGGAGATCGACACCACCGTTGCCAGCCTGATGGAGTATTTCGAGATTTTTCTGGAGCGGATGGTGATGTGTCGGCGTGCCGCCGAAGCCCTCGATTGCCGCTTCCATCTGATGGTCAACGGCTCCCCTATCGGATAGCACTGAACATTCATTCACATCCTGCGTCTAAACCGATTGGCAGGGACATCCTGTGCCTTCTGACAGGTGTTCCTGACTATTGGAAGGAGGGTCGTATGATGCGTAAACTGTGGTCGATGGCATTACTGGCACTGACTGTCGCCGCGGCGATGGCACAGAGCTGCTTTGTGGAAGGCGCGTTTGGCGGTGGCGCTGCGGGCGCACCGGATGCGACTGAGCCCAACGCCTTCTTCGGGCTGAATGTGATCCATGCGCAGTGCGGGGATCGCGAGTTCCAAGCGGGTGCCTTCCGCTTCGCCACACGCCAGGAGAATCGCCTCATCGAAATTCGGATGGTTCGTCTGGCGCGGTTGGAGGTGGATGCGGAGCACCATGTGGCAGCCTTTGGCGGTCCGGCAGTGATGGTTGTGCGGACGCGCGAGGGCGTGCGCGAGGTACGCGGTATAGTGCGTGTACAGGTGCGTGATAACCGCCCGCGCGACAGCGAGGAGGGCGAACCCGACACTATTGCGGTGCAGTTCTTCGTGCCAGACCGACAGGACCCCGTGTTCGCCTATCGGGGTGTAGTCAAAAGAGGCGACATCTTGGTGTTCCATCGCGAACGCTAAGTGCCTCTTCGAAGCCGAAAAGCCCCTCTCCTGCAGAGGCAGGGGAGGGGCTTAAATTGTTGGCGGAGGGGGAGGGATTCGAACCCCCGTCCCACACGAGGTGGGATGCGGTTTTCAAGACCGCCGCCTTCAGCCACTCGGCCACCCCTCCGCGTTAATAATATATACCCGCTCCGCTTTCTTGGTCTTATCCCAGCGCTCCCTCTCAGGTACAATAAGGGTTGATGCAGCAGGCAGGGCAACTGAGGCGGGTCTGGCGGCGGGTGCAGATTGTGCTGGAAGCGATTAAGTTCGAACACACCATCTTTGCCTTGCCCTTCGCGCTGATGGGGTTGGTCTATGCCGCCGAGGGCGTGCCCGATGCCCGCACGCTGGGCTGGATTCTGGTGGCGATGGTGGGGGCGCGAACCGCTGCGATGGCGTTCAACCGCATCGTCGACCGCACGATCGATGCGCTGAATCCCCGCACACGCCAGCGGGCACTTCCCGCTGGGCTACTCACCGTGCGCCAGATGGCGACGCTCATGGCAGGCGCGATAGTGGCCTTTGTGTACGCCGCGTGGCAACTGAACTGGCTCTGTTTCTGGCTCAGCCCGGTGGCACTGGCGATTATTCTGGGCTACTCCTACTCGAAGCGGTTCACCCCGCTTTCCCACTACTGGTTGGGGCTTTCGCTGGGAATTGCCCCCAGCGCGACCTGGATCGCGGTGCGTGGCACTTTGGAGTTGCCCCCGATTTTGCTCACGCTTGCCGTCGCGTTGTGGGTCGCGGGTTTCGATATCCTCTATAGCCTGCAGGATTACGAGTTCGATAAGCAATATGGGCTGCGCAGCCTCCCGGAAACGCTGGGGAAGGCGCAGGCGATTGCTGTGTCGCGCCTCTCGCATCTGCTGTGCATCGGGTTGTTTGCGCTGGCAGGCTACACGCTGCATGTCGGCTGGCTCTACTATGTCGGGGTTGCCTTTGCCGCCTTGATGCTCGCCTATGAGCAGTCGCTGGTCAAGCCGGATGACCTGAGCAAACTCGACCTTGCCTTCTTTACCATGAACGGCTATGTGAGCATTGGGCTGTTTCTCTTCAGCCTGTTGGAACGGATGGGGCGATGAGGCGCTTGATCATCGGCAGTGTGCCCTATGTGAATGCCGCGCCGTTGACCCGCTGGTTCGAAACCGAGGTGGGCAGGCAGGTCGCAGAGGTGCGCTATGCGCCGCCCTCCATGCTGGCTCGCTGGCTGGAGACGGGTGCGGTCGATGTGGCGCTCGTGTCGTCGGTGGAGTGGTTTCGTCGCCCCCAGACCCAGTTTGTTCCCGGTCTGGCTATCGCCACGCGGCGTGAGGCATTGAGCGTGCGCTTGTTCAGCAAGGTGCCCTTTGAGCGCATTCAGCAGGTTGCGTTGGATGAAAGCTCACTCACCTCCAGCATGCTGCTCAAAATCCTGCTGAAACGGCTCTACGGCATTCAGCCCCATTACGACCCGCATGCGCCCTCTCTGGAGGTGATGCTCCAGAAGGCGGACGCTGCCCTGTTGATTGGCGATGCGGGACTGTCGGTGCCCCGCCTGGACACCTGCCCCTATGTGATGGACTTAGGCGAGGCGTGGTGGCGGTGGACAGGGTTGCCCTTCGTCTGGGCGCTCTGGCTGACCAATGAGGATGCCCTGCTGCCCCTGCTGACCGATTTGATGCACACGGCGTATGCTTGGGGAGAAGCCCATTTGGATTCGCTCATCGTGCGCGAGGCGCAACGCACGGGCTTACCGCGCTCTCTTTGCGACCGTTATCTGCGCGAGGTGATGACCTATCGCCTCGATGAGGCGTGCCTGCAGGGGCTGGAGCGGTTCCGAGCGGAAATCCTCACGGTTTCTTCGTTGCCTGAATAGCGAAGTGGACGCGTGGCTTAAATGGGTCGGACAGGTCGGAGGATGGGGACAATCAAACCCACATCCGTGCTAAGATGAGGAGCGTTACCAAAGCGTTCCAGAAGAGAATGCGCGGCTCACCGTTGGCGACAACCGTTGCCCAGCCGAATCGACCCTCGCCTATGCACTGCCGCGGCATCGGTGCGCGTGCGGTTCCCGCACCTTGATGGCTCAACAGCCGCATCGGTAGCGGAACGAGAAGCGGCACGCGCGCGCGATAGCCGCGATGTTCGGGGAACAGCTCGCTCAACCGTCGCTCCTCCATTCCCATCGCGCAACCGTAAAGCACCCCCGCATACGCGCTCAGCAGCAGGGTGAGCGGAGACCAACCCGCCATCGTGCACCAGCCCGCTAAGATGAGCAGCATGCCACCATAAAGGGGATGGCGCACATAAGCATACGGACCCGCCGTGATAAGATGGGTATTCTTCTGCAAATAACCCGATGCCCACACCCGCAACAGCGAACCGCATACGACCAGCACGCCCCCTATCAGAACCGCCTGCAGCGTCGGTTCCGCCAGCCCAATCAGCACGAGAGGCACAGGCAAAAAGAGCCGACTGCGCCTCCGCCCAATCCAAACCGCCAACGCCGTCAGCCCTCGCGCGCTGGCATCGATGCGATCAAGTGTTGCTCGATCCATTCAGGTCCCTCACTCAACTCCTCGCCTTCGCCTAACAGGCGACGAATTTTGGCAAACGCGTCTTTTTGACGCTGATAGCCTTCGTCCTGCTGAAGCAGCCCTATCAGATGGTGTGCCAATGGCGTAGGCGATGCCGCCTCCTGAATGAACTCAGGGCATACTTCCTGCTCCAACAGCAGGTTTGGCAAACCGATATAACGCAACGCCAGCTGTCGACGCCGCAACCGATACTCCAGATTCATCAGCGACGAGCCACGATAGACAATCAGCATGGGCGTGCCCAACAGGGCTGCCTCCAGCGTCGCTGTGCCCGAACAGACAACCGCAACATCGGCATACGCCAGCATATCCCACACGGGATGCGTTTCGGTCGGCACCCAACTGGACGAACCCTCCGCCCACAGATGATGCACCCACTCCGTGTCAAACCCGGGTGCAACGGAAAGCACGAACTGCACATCGGGCAGGCGCGTGTTCACCAACTCCACCAACCGTGCATAAAGCGGCACATGCGCCACCACCTCATGCCGTCGACTGCCTGGCAACAACGCGACAATGGGACGATGCGGGTCCAGCCCCAAACGCTCGCAAAACGCACTCTCCGACGACACAGGACGCACCAACCGCAGCAACGGATGCCGAATCCGCACCGCCCGCGCCCCCATCGCTTGCAATATCTCCGCCGACCATGCGAAGGGGGTTAGAATCCAGTCGGCGACAAGGGGCAGGTCTTGCCCCTGTCGGTCGCGACGCCAGCTGCCCGGCGGCATATAATAACACACCCGCATCCCTTGACGCTTCGCCCAACGACAGAGCGGGATGTTAAACGCGCCGAAGTCGATGGGAATGAGCCAATCGGGACGCAGCCGTTGCACGATTCGCTTAACCCGCAGAAATGCGCTGACGACACGGGGCAACAGGCGCAACGACTCGATAACGCCGATGGCACCCCAGCGACGGCTGTCGGCAAGAAGCCGTACTCCCGCCTGCTGCATCCGCACGCCGCCGATACCCAGCAGTTCCAACGCAGGATGTTTTGCCTGAAGATAGCGTGCCAGATCCGCTCCGTACAGATCGCCCGATGCCTCCCCAGCGCTGATGAACACGCGCATGTTCACTTCCTATTTGCGCGATGGGCGATCCAGAAAGCGACCGTTTCGCCCCTGCCGAGTCTCTTCCATAAACTGGAGCAGGTGCTCCAGCTCTGGGTACATCGGGAGTTCGGCTCGGATCCGCTCGATGGCTTGGCTCAGGTTCAGGTCGGCGTAGAACATCAAGCGGCAGGCGGTTTTGAGCGTGGCGCGCACCTCTTCAGGAATGCCCGCGCGTCGCAGCCCCACCAGATTGATGCCGTACACCCGTGCCGGGTTGCCCTCCACCAGCATGAAGGGTGGCACATCCCGCACGATGCGCGACATCCCGCCCACCATCGCCAGTCGTCCGATGCGCGTAAACTGATGCACGCCCGTCATGCCGCCGAGATTCGCACCGTCGTCTATCACACAATGCCCGCTGATGCCCACCGAGTTCGCCATCACCACGCCGCTGCCCACCCGACAATTATGCCCGATATGCACATACGCCATGAGAAAATTGTTGTCGCCGATGACCGTTTCCTCGCCCTCGCCACTGGCACGATGGATGGTCACATACTCCCGAATAAGGTTATTGTCGCCGATGCGTAAAAAGGTGCGCTCATGCTTGAACTTGCGATCCTGAGGTGGGGCACCCAGCACCGCGCCATAGTAAATATGGTTATTTCTACCGATAATGGTGTTCGCCTCGATAATCACATGGGCTTCGATGATGGTGCCGCTGTCGATCTGCACATGCGGTCCGATAACGGCATATGCGCCGACCTGCACATCATCGGCAAGCTCGGCTCGCGGATGCACCACTGCTGTGGGATGGATGGTTGCCATAATCGTATCCTCAAGGTTGTTGCTGGAGGGTGCTGGCAGGGGAGAGCGGAGCGGGTTGGAATCGGGAGGGGTCTAAGAGGGCGAAGGTGATTTCGGCTTCGGCGACCACCTCTTCGCCGACGCGTGCCACCGCGCGCACACGCCCCACATCCCGCCGCATCCACAGCATCTCGACCTCCGCAATCAGCGTGTCGCCCGGTACCACGGGACGGCGAAACCGTACATGATCCAGCCCCGCTAACAAGGCTATCTTGTCCACCATGCCCGGCATCGCCATCACCATGACGCCGCCCACCTGTGCCATCGATTCGACGATTAAAACGCCCGGCATGATCGCGCGTGGTGGGAAATGCCCTTGAAAAAAGCTCTCGTTGACCGTGACATTTTTCAGCCCGACCGCGCGCTTGCCCGGCTCCAGCTCCAAAATCCGATCCACCAGCAGGAACGGATACCGGTGCGGTAAGAGATGCCGGATCTGCTCCACATCCAGTGCCCATTCAGCCATATTGCTCCTCCATCCTTGCCTGCCAGAAGGGTAGCCGCTGCGCAATCGCTTGGGCAAGCTGCACATCCAAAGCATGCCCCGATTTGATGGCAACGAGTGTGAAGCCGCACAGCAGCGCACCACACAGCATCAGGTCGCCTATCACATCCAGCACCTTATGGCGTAGCGGCTCGTCCTCAAATCGCGCCCTATTATAATACCCGTTCGGCGCAATCAGCAGCACATTTTCGAGGGAACCTCCCTGTGCCAGCCCTTGCTGACGCAGCGATTCCACCTCGTTTAAAAAGCCAAAGGTGCGCGCAGGGGCAATCTGCTCACGAAACTGATGCAGATCGAAACAGCCCACCTGCACGCCCAACGGCGAAGGGAACTGGATATAGCCAAAAGCGAGGGGCGTGCCAGGTAGCACTCCTACAGCTCTATCCTCCACCTGCACCCACACAGGTTCCATCACCGGGAGAACCCCGCCTGACGAAAGGGCGCCATGCCTGGTCGCAAGGGCGCAGGTCCCACCCGCTGTCTCTATTATCTCCATAAAGGGGAGCGCGCTGCCATCCAGAGCCGGTACCTCCACACCCTCCAGCACCTCTACCAGGCAGTCTGTGATGCCCATAGCCCAGAAAGCGGCAAGCAGATGCTCCACCGTGCCCAGTGTTAAGTCGCCATTACCTATCGCGACCGCACGCTGGGTGTGGCGCACATAGTCCCAGCGGATGGGGCAGCGCGTCGCGTTGCGTTGCATGACCAGCCCCCCTTCGAACGGGTGTAAGCGCACGCGGCATTGCTCGCCCGTGTGAAGACCCGCACCCCGCACTTCAACGGGCTGAGCGAGCGTGCGTCGTTCAGCGTGGTGGTGGGTTTTCACCGCCCTCCTCCTCTTCGGTATAGTAGAGCAACCCCTCGCCTCCTTCAGGCGCGCGCACCCACTCTTCACCCTCCTTGACCGACACAATCAGGCGCGGCGCTTTGAATCGACCATCAGGGTCTTCCAACACCACATTGCCGATTAGCACCAGAATCTCGTTTTTCTGGTCATATTCGGCGCGATCAGCCGTCAATTTGCGCTCTTGCCCCTCCTTGAGCCGCTGAACCGCTTTGATGCCACCTGTGATAATCGCTATTTTTTTCCGATAGAAATACTCGATCTGCCCGCATTCGGCTTCGACGGGGTAGCGTTTTGCCTCCTGCAGTTTATCCTCTTCATCGGTGGGCTGCTGATTGGGAGCTTCACGCGGTTTAATCAGCAGCCGCACATTTTGCGTGAGCAAGGCGCGCTTCTGATTCTCGGCATACCACACCTCGAGCTTGTTCGCTTTCAGGTTGAGGCGCGGATCGTCTAACCAGAGTTCGCCCGTGGCGATAGCGTATTTGCGCTTATTGTCCACTTCGCCGTAGGGTGCAAATGCGGTCGTGTCGCCATCCTGGAGCGTTAAACTCTTAACCTTTCGAATGTCGCCCCGATATTCAAACTCCTCATACTGGATGCGCACCTCACGGCGATTGTTCTGCTTATCTGACTGCAGGTGCATCGTGCCTTTTTCGATGCGCAGAAGCGATTCGCGCAGGTTCAGCGTCAGTCGCTCAGCGTGGGCTGATCCGCCTTGCCATTCCAGACGAAAGGGCTGTTCGATGGTGATGTGTGCGGTGCGCAGGTCCCAGAGTAGCCTCGGTGCCCGAATGGTCAGCGGCACAGCGTTTTCCAGGAGCGGATTGCGAAAGAGGGTTAAGGTGGGAGCGCCCGTGATATGCAGTTGTCGCATGGGCTGGTTGTAGAGGATTTCCCCTGCCGAGGCACGCCCCAGCAGTTTGCCCTCCTCATCGTAGAAGACCCCTTCGCGCAAGTTCACGGCTCGCCAGAGGATACGGCTCTTCTCGATATCGATGCGGTCTACTTGAAGTGTTGCCTGCACGCGCTTGCCCTCGCGCAGGGTGAGTGTGGCATCCTCAAGGCGCAGTTCGATATGCTGCAAGCCCGATTGCGCCATCATACGGGCGAGCCGGGCGAAAGGGTCCTGGCGACGCAACAGTTCCACACCCCACAAAAGGGCGAGCGCGCTTGCCAGCACCAGCAGCGCGATGAGCAGGTTTCGAAGGGTAGGGGGTGCCGGGGTGGCACCCGGCACCCGGCGTGTGTCGGCGGATGGTGACGAAAGTCGCTCAGGGACAATCCTCATTAATAGGGGGAGGCGGCGTATTGGGGTCATTCGGGTAGACCTCCACCGTGCCCAGATCGATCAAGCCGGGCGCGCCAAACACTACCCCCACCACGCCCGCTTTCTCCGATGCGACCAGGCAACCGCCGCTCGTGTTCGGATTCACAGGGAGCTGAATCACGCGCACCCTGCCGGATGGGTCCGTGTGTTTAATCACCGCTGTATACCCTTGTGGTATCTGGATCCAAACACCGCGGAAGCGCACATTCGAGGGCACATTGCGCAGTAAGAAATCACCGATGCGCGCGTTCGCGTTCAGCACACGCGCAATGTTCAGGGCAATCTCCGTATTCGGGTCTGCCTGACCCGCCACGATGCGTCGGAAACTCAATTCGCCCTGATCGGTCAGGAATTGGACGGTGGTGCTAAGCGGCTCCTTGGTGCTGGCATCGATCACGCGCAGGTAGGCGACTCGCTCCTGAATCACCACGCCGCTCCCACCTGCGCCACCACCACCTCCACAGCTGCTCAACAGTGTCCCAAGCAGCAGCGAAAGCGCTGCAATCCATAGCCAACTGTTCGTGCGTTTCATTCGCCTGCTTGCCTCCATTGTAATTTAGACGATTCGTGCCCTGTTCCGATTTCCCTGCAAGGGATTATACCCCGCTGGTGGGGTATAACCGCGCCCGGAGGTTCATCCGATGCGAGCAAGGAAGGCACGAACTGATTTCGACAGCGCATGGAAGTTCGCTATCGAAGCCTTCTTCCCTGCCTGTATGGAACTTCTATTTCCTCATTTGCACGCGCTTATCGATTGGGAGCGCGAATATATCTTTCTCAACACGGAGCTGCGGAAGCTACGCCCACTCTTTCCTGGCTCCCGACGCGTTGTGGATGTGCTGGTGCGGGTCTCGTTTAAAGATGGACAAGAGCGATTCGTCTATCTTCACATTGAGATACAAGCGCAGCGTGACCCACTCTTCGGGCTTCGCATGTTTGTTTATCACTATCATATCTTCGAGGCGTTGCACTACGCTGAACTGGTGAGCTTGGCTATTCTGGCGGACAGCGATCCCAATTGGCGCCCTGAGACCTTCACACGTGCCTTGGGTGGGTGTGAAATCACCTTCCGCTTCCCCACGGTGAAGCTACTGGATATGGATGAAGCGATGTTAGAAGCACATCCAAACCCCTTCGCTGCGGTTGTGCTGGCACATCTGCGGGCACTGAAGGCGCGCGGCAATCTCCAGTTGCTCTTTGAAGAGAAGGTACGCCTGCTCCGAACCGTGCTGCGCCGAGGGTATAATCCAGAGGATATCGTCAGTCTCTACAAGGTGGTGGATTATCTCATGGCGTTGCCGAAGGAACTGGAAAGTCAGGTGAACGCAATTGTGCGGGAGGTAGCGCGCCGTCATGGTTTGCGCAAGCTCACCAGTCTCGAGCGTGAAGCGCTGGAACGAGGCGCTCGGCAAGGGCTGGAAGAGGGCTTGCAGGAAGGCTTGCAAAAAGGGTTTCAGCAGGGTATCCAGCAGGGTATCCAACAGGGTATCCAACAGGGTATCCAGCAGGGTATCCAGCAGGGTATCCAGCAGGGTATCCAGCAGGGTATCCAGCAGGGTATCCAACAGGGCATCATCAGAATAATCCTGTTGACCCTGCGTTCTCGGTTCGGCAAGGTGCCTGCCCGATTGGAGAAGCGTTTAAATCAGGTGGCTTCTATTGAGCAGCTGGAGCAGTTGAGCCTGCTGGCAAATAGCGTGCCCAGCCTGAAAGCCTTTGAGCAAGCCTTAGCGGATGCATTGGCACAGGCTTCCAGATGAATCATCCCCAGCACAGCTTGCCCAAACGCACCGGCTGTGCCGCGCCTGTTGTGCCGGGGTAGGCAACCGCTTCACCCTGCAGGTAGCAATCTGCCAGCAGCGCGAAAGCGATGGCTTCTTTAAAATCGGGATCGATGCCGTACATCGCGCTGCTCTCTATCGGGATGGCAGGCAACAGCGACTGAAGGCGTGCCATCAGCGTGCGGTTGTGGACACCGCCACCCGCCACAATCAGCCGCTGCACGGGCACCTCAGGTTGCACCCATCGCTCCATGGCGACCGCAATCGCTTGCGCAGTGAACTCCGTGAGCGTCGCAAGTAAATCCTCCAGAGGTGCTTGGGCAAACTCACGGAGAATAAGGTGGAACAGCGCCTCGCCAAAAACTTCGCGTCCAGTGGACTTGGGCGGCGGTTGCTGCAGAAACGGATGCGCCAATAGATGCTCCAGCAAAGTGGGTATCACCTGCCCGCGTGCCGCGCGCTCACCATCCCTATCGTATCGCTGCAGCCCACCTGTGCCCCAGCGTACGGCTAAATCGATCAGGGCGTTGCCCGGGCCGGTGTCAAACGCCCGGATGGAGTCGGGTGAGCCACCGGCTGGTAGCACCGTTAGGTTCGCCATGCCGCCGAGATTCAGCACCGCACGCGCCTCCATCGCGTCGCTCAGCAGCAACCAATCCACAAAGGGCACCAACGGCGCACCTTGCCCTCCATACGCCATATCGCGCGGACGAAAATCGGCTATGACGGGGACACCCAAGCGCGCCGCTATCACATCTGGCTCCCCAATCTGGAGTGTGCCGGGCACGGCTCGCCCCAAAAGGTGTGCATCGGGCGCATGCCAAATCGTTTGCCCATGGGAGCCGACGAAGTCGACCGTCGATAAGCCCGATTTTTGAAGGGCAGAGAGGGCAGCCTCAGCGAAACGCTCACCCAGATAGGTGTTCCATGCCGTTAACGCCTCTGGGCTACCTGCACGCATGAGTTCCAGCAGACCATCCCGCTCCTCATCCGTGTAAGGCTCGAAGTGGGTTGCCAGCGTCTGCACTTGCCGTTTTCGACCGAAGCCTTCAATCGCAACAAGGGCGACATCGATGCCGTCCAGCGAAGTGCCCGCCATTAAACCCACTGCCACGCGCCGCTTGCACCTGGTTAGGTCATCCAGCCATTGCCAGTTATGTTGCTGCATCGCCGTTCACCGGGGGGCGCAGGCGGGGATGCTACGCCCCCCGTGTGGTGGGGTTGGTGAGAAAAGACTTGCCCTTCCCCTATATTATAGCCTATCGAGAACGAGGGGCGGACAGTCAAAAGCCCTATTTCACCACCAACACATGGCAAGGCGCATGGTTGACCAGCGCGGAGGCGGTGCTGCCGAAGACACGCTCATGCAGCGTCGAGTGCCCTTGATGTCCAATCACCAGCAGGTCCACATGGTGGTGCTGAATAAACTCCACCATCGCCCACACTTCGTGCCCTGCCACAACATGGGTCTGCACGGGTATCTCGGCAAGCTGTGCCGCCAGATGCACCTCCTGGCTCAGTTGGGCGAAGTAGGCATCGCGTTGATGCTTGATCTCCTCATATTCGCCGATGGTGATGGCATAGCGTGGCAGGTCCTCTTCCACCATGAGAACATGCAGCTCTGCCTCCAGCGCCTTCGCCAGCGCGATGCCCGTATCCAGCGCCTTGCGAGCGCCATCGGAGCCGTCAAAGCCTACAAGAATGCGCCGATACATAGCAACCTCCTATTTACCTGCTACAGGTTCTGGAACCGTGTCGGATAGCGGCTCCTCTACCTCTGGTTTGAAGAAGCTCTGGGCAATCAGGGTCGGCACCAGCGCGCTGCCAATCACGACCGTCACAAGCACGGTGTACTGCTGCTGGTTAATATAGCCGTGCGTTAAGCCGAACAGCGACGAGATAGTGCCGAAGGTAAGCCCGGTACTCATCAGCAGCGTGGTGTAAGCCGACTCGCGATGCGGCAGGCGGAACAGCCGACAGAGCGGATAGCAGCCCACCACCTTCGCCACCACCTTCACCAGCAGTAGGATAAGCACCAGCCCGATTGCCTGCCCGATTGCCGAGATGGAGATATACGCACCCGCCTTCAGAAAATAGAACGGCGTCAGCAAGGTGAAGGTCATCGTGCGGATACGATGCATAAAATCCCAGTTGCGTGCCATCGTGCCCGCCAACACCAGCCCCAGCAGGTAGGCAGGTAGCACCGCCTCGCTGTTCGCTTGCACCGCCAGCGCGCCCAGAAGTAGCACCAGAGCAAAAATGAACTTAATCTGAGGTTCGCTGGTATGCACGCCTACATTCCGAAAGAACCAGCGAGTTAGCCCCGGTGAGAGCGGCAGTATCAGCGCCAGCGCCACCACAAACAGCAGCAGCCAACGGTTGAAATCGGCGAAGAGCAATCCCAGTGCAACCACTGTGCCCAGATCGGTGATAAAGCAGGCGGCCAGGATCAACTTGCCCAGCGAGGTGCGATTCAGTCCCGTCTCAATCATCACGGCATAGACCACCGCAACAGAAGTGGTGGACAGCGCGACACCCGCAATCTTGGCAGCATCGGCAGACCAACCCGCTACATAGTAGGCGTATGCCACCGCACCAAGAAACGGGGCTAAAAAGGAGACGAAACCTATCGCCACCGCTGCTTTCCAGTGCTGGCGCAACGAGTCGGGGTCAATCTCGGCACCTGCCAGAAAAGTAAGCAGCACACCACCCAGCCCCGCCAGGAAGTTTATCCACTCGTTGGGCTGAATGTGGAGCAGGTTGCCCGCTATCGCACCCACGATAATCTCCATGAGCGCCACGCTGATTGCCAACCGCATCGAAAGCACAGAGGCAATTAGCGCAAGCGTAATCCACACAAAGGCAATCCACCAGACATTCGTCATCCTATCCGTCCTCCTCGCGCCCTGTTTGGAATGCGAGCGACAGGTTGGTCGCTCTTACCCCAGGCGCCATAGGGTCTTTAGAGAGAATCGGTAGGAGTCATCAGCCGTCGGTGGCGGTTCGCCCCGTGAAGGGGCAGGCGGAACTCCATCGCCTCACCCACAGCCCCTTTGGGGCTGTTTCATTATGGATTATACCCCATCGGGTTCACCCCAGCCACCACCGCCGGGTGTGCGAATGGTGAGAACGCTACCGGGGGGCACGCGCACCGTACCCTTGATGATTTCCGTCTCCAGCCGATGGCCGATGAGCAAGCGGTTCTGCCCGCGCTTGCCCGCCCTGCCGCCTTGCAGCCCGTACGGGGCATATCGACGACGCTCTGTGAACAGCGTGATAGTCGTTTCGGTCAGGAACTGGAAGGTGCGAATCACCCCATCGCCGCCCCGATGGCGTCCTGCACCGCCCGTGCGCTCGGCAAGGCGATACGCCAGCACGCGCACAGGAAACGCGCTCTCGATGGCTTCCACAGGGGTGTTGCGTGTGTTGGTCATGTGAACATGGATGCCGCTGGCTCCGTCCGCACTGGGACAGGCGCCCGCGCCGCCCGCGAGGGTCTCATAGTAGACAAAGGGGCGCTGGCGCACGGGGTCATAGCCGCCGAAAAGGAGATTGTTCATCGTGCCCTGTGAAGCCGCTGGGATTCGGTCGGGCAAGGCTTGCGCGAGCGCGCCCAACAACACATCCACGATACGCTGCGAAGTCTCCACATTGCCCCCTGCCACCGCCGCAGGCGCGCGCGCATTAACCACCGTGCCCTCTGGAGCGACCACCTCCACGGGACGCCAGCAGCCGGCGTTTGTCGGCACATCCGTCGGCATCAGGCAACGCACCACATAGTAGCACGCCGAACGCGTCACGGCTTCAGGTGCATTAACCCCCCCAGCACACTGGGGCGCGCTCCCCGTGAAATCGAAGCGGATGGTGCCCGGCTCACGCGCGGGCACTTGCACCGTCGCCCGAATGCGGATGGCGCGTGTGCCATGCCCGTCGTCATCCAGATAATCCTCGAAGGAATATGCGCCGGGTGGCAGCTGGCGCAGCACGGCACGCGTGACGGCTTCACTATAACGGAGCAGCTGCTCGAATCGTGCCAGCCATTGTTCGATGCCCTCCTGCTCCAGCAAGCTCTGCAGCCGTCGGATGCCGATGCGGTTCGCCCCGATTTGGGCATAGAGGTCGCCCTGTCGCTCCTCGGGCGTGCGCACATTGGTCAGCAACAGGCGCATCACATCCTGCTGGAGCGTATCGGCACGCAACAGGTACACGGGTGGGATACGCAAGCCCTCTTCGTAAATCTCGCGTGCAAGCGGCATCGAGCCGGGCGTCGCGCCGCCCGTATCGGCATGATGCGCCCGATTCGCCACAAACCCCACACAACGCCCCCCAACGAACACCGGTGCTACCAAGGTCCAGTCGGGTAGATGCGTGCCCGCGTGATAGGGGTCGTTGGTCAGCACCATGTCGCCCGGCTGCCACTCAACGCGGGGCAGTAGCCACTCCATCAAGGCAGGCATCGCGCCTAAATGCACGGGGATATGTGCCGCCTGTGCCACTAACCGCCCCTGCGCATCGAACAGCGCGCAGGAATAGTCGCGCCGCTCCTTGATGTTGGGCGAGCAGGCAGCATGCTCCAGCACACGCCCCATCTCCTCCGGAATCGCGCTCAATCGCTCATGATAAAGCCACACCCGCGCAGGGTCAAAAGCCATAGGCGCCATGCCCTCTCAGGATACCCAAACAGGTATCCTCTACATACCATGTTTGAGAGCCTAACGGAAAAGCTGCAGGGGATTTTCGAGCGCATTCGGGGACGGGGGCGACTCGACGAGAAGACGGTGGAGGAGGTGCTGCGCGAGATTCGGCTCGCTTTGCTGGAAGCGGATGTGAACTTCCGCGTGGTGAAGGAGTTCATCGCACGGGTGCGCGAGAAAGCTGTCGGCGAGGAGCTACTCAAAAGCCTTACACCTGACCAGCAGGTCATCCGTATCGTGCGCGATGAACTCGTTGCCCTGCTGGGTGGCGAAGCGGAACCCATCCGCTGGGCAGTCCAGCCCCCCACCACGCTGATGTTGTGCGGCTTGCAGGGTTCGGGCAAGACGACCACCGCGGCGAAACTGGCACGCTGGCTGCGCACCCAGGGACGCAATCCCCTACTGGTGGCTGCTGACCTGCAGCGACCCGCCGCCATCAAGCAACTGGAGGTGCTGGGGCAACAAATCGGCATCCCCGTCTTCACCCCCGCGCATGGCAACGCCTCCGACGCTATCCAAACCGCCCAGCGCGCCATCCCCTACGCCCGCGCCAACGGGCTCGATGTGGTGGTGCTGGATACAGCGGGACGCCTGCAAATCGACGAAGCCCTGATGGAGGAGCTGCAACGCATCAAAGCCGCGGTGCAACCGAACGAAATCCTGCTCGTGGTCGACGCCACCACCGGTCAAGAGGCGGTCAATGTTGCCCAAGCGTTCCACGAACGGCTGGAGCTGACCGGCATCATCCTGACCAAGATGGATGGCGATGCGCGGGGTGGCGCCGCCCTCTCGCTCAAAGCGGTGCTGGGCAAGCCGGTGCGATTCATCGGCACGGGCGAGCGCGTCGACGCGTTGGAACCGTTCTACCCCGACCGAATCGCCAGCCGTATTCTCGGCATGGGCGATGTGCTCTCCCTCATCGAACGAGTGGAGCAGACCATGCAAGAGGAGGAGGCGAAACGGCTGGAGAAAAAGATGCGCGAGGCACGCTTCGACTTCGAAGATATGCTCCAGCAGATTCGCCAAATCCAGCGGATGGGACCGCTTGGGCAGTTGATGAAACTATTGCCCGGCTATCAGCAGCTCAAAAGCCAGTTAGGTGAGCTGCCCGAGGATGACCGCATGCTCAAACGGGCAGAAGCCATCATCCTCTCGATGACCCCCAAAGAGCGCCGCCATCCCGAAATGCTGGATTACAGCCGTAAACTGCGCATCGCACGGGGCAGCGGCACGAAACTGGAAGAGGTGAACATGCTGGTGCAGCAGCTGAAGGAGATGCGTCGCCTGATGAAAGCGATGGCACGCCAAGAGGAACAGCTGCGCCGCCGCAAATGGAACCCCTTCAAAAAACGCTAAGCCAACATGCGAGAGCAGCATGGTATCATCGAACATATAGGGGTGAGAGCATGCAAAACCTCTACATGGAGTGGCAGGGGACAGGACATGGGCAGCGGGCGCAAGAGCGTCGCCTGATTGGGCGCGTGGTGGGCACGGAACGCCAGCCGAACACCGCTTTCCAGTTCCATTTCTGGGCAACTCCCGACAGCCCCGTCGGCATCGGCACGCTGGTCGTGGTGCAGACAGACGAGCGCACCGTGTGGGGCGTGGTGGTGGAAGGACAGGGCTACAACGATGTTGCCAGCCCGATGTTCGACTATCTGGGCGCAGATGGCGACCCGAACGCACTGCCTCCCACCCTCCGACCCGAAATCCGAGTCTATACCGCCGCCGTGTTGCGCCATGAACCCGAACAGCCCGTGCAACCCGTGCCCATCGGACCCGTCTACCTCGCCACCGAGCAGGATGTGTTGATGGCGCTGCGTATCGATGCCATTCCCGAAGAGCGACGCATCCCCATCGGCATCTATCAAAGCGGCAACCTCAAAGCACCCGTCTATCTGGACGCCGACTTCCTGCTGGGACCCGAAGCGGGACACCTGAATGTGACGGGCACGAGTGGACTGGCTGCCAAAACCAGCGCGATTCAGTTCCTCGTCTCCGCCATCTTCCAGAAGGCGCCTCGCTCCGTCGCAGCGGTCTGCTTCAATGTCAAGGGGGGCGACCTGCTCTTCGTCGATATGCCCCCGATGCACCAACTGAGCGAGGAAGACCTCGAAATCTATCGGTTGCTAGGCATCGAGCCGAAGCCCTTCCCGCGTGTGGAGTATTACGCACCCTATAAACCGGACCGCGTGAACCTCGCTACCCTGCGCACCCATCCCCAATTGCGCCACACGGTCAAACCGCTGATGTGGGGGCTGCAGGAGGTGATGCGCTATGTGGAGGTGCTGCTCAATCGCGACGATGTGGATGTGAAAGCGGACGCCTTCCTGCAGTTCCTGCGCCAACGCGTGATCGAACCCGGACAGTTCCGCTTCGAAGGCGAGGAAGCCGATTTCATGCAGCAGATGGGGCTCCCTGCCGAACGGCGCGTCACCAACTTCACCGAGCTGGTGGAGTGGTTCGAACAGGTGTTGCGCTTTATGGAGCGCGCCAACAAGCGGCAGTGGCGCAGCTTCGCCATCGAAACCGTCCGCAAGATTCAGAACCGCCTCGCCAATCTCACCACCCGCTTCGCCGGGCTGGTCGCCGAGAGTGAGGTCGTGTTCGACCTGCCGTGGGGGCAGTTCCAGGATCGCACGCTCTATGTGATCGATGTGGCGAACCTGTCGGCAGAGGCGCAGGATTTGGTCTTCACGCGTATCGTGGCGGAGCTGCGCGAGCGGATGGAGAAGCGGCAGCTGGGCGTGGACACCGTGATTGTGATAGTGGACGAGCTGAACAACTACGCACCCGCAGGCGCACGCGAGACTTATGTGATGCGCACGCTGCGCGACATCTGCGCCCGCGGACGATACCTGGGGCTGGTGCTGTTCGGCGCCCAGCAGTTCCGCTCCCAAGTCGATAAGCAGATAATTGGCAACGCCTCCACCTCGCTCTATGGACGCATCGAGATGGAGGAGATGGCGCAGCCGGGCTACCAGATTTTCAGCCCCGCCGTGAAAGAGAAGATGGGCGCCTTATCGCCCGGCGAGGTGCTGGTGCGGCATCCCTACTTCACCCAACCCATCTTTGTGCGCTTCCCACGCCCCGCGCTCATGCGTGGGCAGGATGGCTTGCAGCACTATCCCCCTGAAGCCGACCTGCCGCTGGAGGAGGCGGTCTGGCGCAAGCTGCGAGAGTTAGACCCCGCTATCACCCGCAACGCGGTGGCAGATATTATTGCCCGCACAACCGATGGCATGGGCAAGCCGAATCACCAGGCAGTGGTGGAGGCACTCAATCGGGTGCTCATGGAGCGCCCACTCGCGGGGCAGGTGCTGACCGAATTCGAGCGGTTTATTCCGAAACGACCGCCCATCCGTCACATCCCCGCCGACGCGGAGCTGCCACCACCCCCCTTCCTGTCTGACTTGGACTGGGACGAGGAAGACGAGGACCCGTTTCGATAAGCTCCGAACCCGCTGGTAAGGATGCTCCCAGTTCGGATGCTCTCTTCTGGCGGAAGGTACAATCTATATGGTGACTCAAATGATTGAACTCATTACTCAGATAGACGAGCAGACCTATCGCGAGTTAGAGCGTCGGGCGCAACGCCGACAGCGCAGTGTGAGCGAAGAGGCAGCCGAACTGCTGCGATTGGCTTTGGGTACTGACCGAGCTGCCCTCATCATGCGCCTCCAGTCCCTGCACACTCCGCTAAAATCCCGCTCCTTTACACCCAGTCCCGAACTCATCCGCGAGGATCGCGAGTGTCGATGATGACAACGCTTGTTATAGATGCCAGCGTGGCTGCCCAGTGGCTGGTACCCGACAACAACACTTTTATTATACACGCTCGGCGAATTCGCGAATGGCGAAAAGCAGTTCGGGATTGATGTCGGTGGGTAGAGCGCAGCCCGGCGCCAGAATGAAGCCGATGCGCCCCACCTGGTCGAGTGCCTCCTGCGCTTGCTGAAAAACCTGCTCGCGCGAAAGATGAGCCAGCTCCAGCTCGTTCAGCCCGCCCATCACGCAACGACGGAACCGCTTCTTGCCTGCCGTCAGGTTCAGCGTGCATGCCCGATCACTCCAGCACACAATCGCCGCAGGCGCATCCTCCCACAGGTCGGCATACAGCTCGCCATAGCCGTGCAGATGCAGCACATTCATCGGTGCATCCGCCACCGCTGTGAGCAGGGCACGATCCAGCGGCAAGAAATAGCGCTCATAGACCGCGCGCGGCGCCGCATCCACACTGGCTCCGCTCAGCGCGTAGTAGATGCCATCACAGATAGCGAGCGCCGCGCGGGCATAAGCCAGTAGGTTCTGATGGAGAATCGCCAGCCCCGCCTGAACCGCCTCCGGTGCCTGCTCCAAATGCGACAGCAACCGTCCGCCCGATATCCGATTGCCGTAATAGAAGGTGTTGAACACCGTCTCGATCATTGGCACCTCGGCGGGTAGCCGTTCGCGCAGTCGCTGGAGCAGCTGGAGGTGGGCGCCGAAGTGCCCCTTATCGGGTTCGAGGCGCGGTAGCTGCTGCCACTGGTCAGGATGCTCCACGAGGGGCAGCTCGGCGGGCATTTCGTAGGGAATATCGTGCATCACCTTCAGCAAATCGGGCTGGTAGCGGTGCCAAAACTCATATTCGGCGCGGCACATGCCCTCGATATAAGTTTGCAGAATCGCCTCGCTCACGGGCGGGCGATAGTCGGGATGGAGCTGGGGTGGGAACCACGGCTCGGTGCGGAAGTGATACCAGAAAGCGAACGGCAGCCGGTCGGTCGGCTTGCCTGCGATGGCGGCTTCGATGCGCTCTCTCGGTGTCATCAGCCTGCCTCCCCCTCTACCTCGCCCACTTTCAGCTCCAGCTCGCTGCGCTTCTCGATGCGTTCAATCTTGCCGTCCCGAATCCACACGATGCGGTCGGAGATGTCCAACATCTTCAGGTCGTGGGTTGCCGAAATGATGGTGACGCCCCGCTCCACATTCAGCCGCTTGAGCAGCTCAATAATCTCTTTCCCCGTGCGCAGGTCGAGGTTGCCCGTTGGCTCATCGGCTAAGATGATGGAAGGGTTGTTCGCCAGCGCGCGGGCGATGGCGACGCGCTGCTGCTGCCCGCCCGAGAGTTCGGTGGGTTTATGCTGCAGGCGTCCGCCCAGCCCCACCAGCGTCAGCAGCTCGATGCCGCGCTCGCGCGCCTCATCCGCGGGCACGCCCGCAAAAATCATCGGCAGCGTCACATTCTCCAGCGCGGTCATCACCGGAATCAGGTTGAAGGTCTGGAAGATATAGCCGATGCGGTGGCAGCGCAGAAACGCCAGTTCCTGCGGATCCAGTTGTGCCATGTCCACATCGTCGATGAAGACCGAGCCGCTGGTGGGCTTGTCCAGCCCGCCAATCATATTAAACAGCGTGCTTTTGCCGGAGCCAGAGGGTCCCATAATCGAGAGGTACTCGCCCCGGTAGATATCGAGCGTCACCCCATCGAGCGCGCGCACGGTCAGCTTGCCCATCTGATACTCCTTGACCACATCGCGCACGCGAACCACATATTCTGTCTGCCCGTTGCTTGTCGTCATCGCCACAAGGTAAATAATACCCGCTCGGCACCATCGGCGGTCTATAGCGGTTTTAAGGCGGTTTTGGCAGGGCACAGGTTTTGGTGCGGCATGGGTTTTAGCGAGGGATGGGTTTTAGCAGGGCACGGGAACCGTGCCCCTACCTGTACGGGTGCGGGAACCGCACCCTGATTGTCGAACAGCCTCAGGGATGGCGCACCGCGACTCTGGTAGAATCAAGGGCGGTGATGGACGGGACGGATGTTGATGGGAATCGGCGTGGGCAGTGGCAGAAGGCACTGATTCTCGGCTTCTTTGTGCTGCCGATTGTGCTGACCCTTGTGGTCATGCTCTCACCTCCGTTTCGGCAACTGCGTGAACATCATCGTCAGCTGAACCAGCAACTGCTCACGGCGGTGGAACAGGGCGATAAGGCGCAGGTGGAGCGGCTCTTGCGTGCTGGAGCGGCGGTGAACGCCAGCACCCCATCGGGTCTGACCGCTCTGACCCTGGCGATTATGCGCGGGCATGATGAGATAGCCCTGCTGCTGATTGCGCGCGGCGCGAGCCTCGATGCACGCGACCGCACAGGCTACCTGCGTGAGATGAACCCCGGCAACTCGCCTGCCTACTATGCGGCGGTGTATGGGCGGACGCGCGTGCTGAAAGCACTGTTGGCGCGTGGGGTCTCCCCCAATCAGCGCGACCGCAACGGGCGCACCCTGTTGATGCTGGCAGCCGAGAACGGGCATCGCGACACGGTGCGGATGCTGCTAACGGCGGGGGCAGATCCAAACGCCCGTAGTGTGTCGGGCGAGACGGTGCTGGAGGCAGCCCAGCGCAGCCACGACCCGGAAATCATCGCCCTCATCCAGCAGGGGAACAACAGGTAGCCCCTCCCATAGCGGGTATACTCTGATTATGCGACCGCTTCGCTCGTGGCGACTACGCACGGCACTCAAGCGGCGGCGACGCGCCCGCATCGATCTAAGCAACCCAGCGCACCTGCTGGACGAACTGGAACGCAAGGAGCGCGAGCTGCAAGAGGCGCAGGAGTATATTCGCCGACTGGAGGCGCGCCTTGCCGACCGCGAAGCCGAGATCGAAGCCCTGCACCGCATCAGCGAAGCCACCGGCACCGCCTTCGCCTCCGAAGAGATGCTCCAAGCCATCGCCGATATCGCTATGCGCATCACCGAAACCGAAATCTGCCATGTTTTTCTGTTTGACGAGAGCCACGAGGAGTTGGTGCTGCGCGCGGCGACGGGTGCAGATCGGGAGTTTATCGGCAAGATTCGGCTCAAGCCGGGCGAGGGCATCACGGGCTGGGTGGCACGCGAGCGCCGACCCGTCGCCATCGCCCGTGAAGCCTATAAAGACCATCGCTTCAAACTCTATCCCCAGCTGAACGAGGAACAGTACGAGAGTATGCTGGCTGTGCCCCTGATGGTCAACAACGAGATTATCGGCGTTATCAGCGTGCGCACGCGCCACCCAAAGGAGTACCGTCAGGAGCAGATTCGCCTGCTCTCAGGCATCGCCAGCCACCTTGCCGGCGCCCTGAAACAGCTCAGCCGCATCGAACGGCTGGAACGGCAGGCGAGTCAGGTCGCCACTTTGTCCGAAATCAGTCGCACGCTCACGGGCAACCTCTATTTGGAAGAGGTGCTGCAGCTGTTGGTGAACATGACGGCGCAGACGCTGGGCTATAAAGTGGTGACGGTGCTGTTGCTGGACGAGGAGCGGGGCGAGCTGGTGCTGAAAGCGACACAAGCCGAAAGCGAGGAATATCGCCAGAAACCCCCTTTGCGCGTGGGGGAGAGCATCGCGGGGCGCGCCGTCGCCGAAAATCGCATCCTGGTCATTCCCGATGTGCAAGCACACCCCGACTATCGCTTCCCCGATATTGCCCAGCGTGTGGGCTTGCATTCGATGGTCTGCGTGCCGCTGCGCGTGCGCGAGCGCGTCATCGGCGCGCTCAACTGCTATACAGACCATCCCCATCTGTTTACCGATGAAGAGCTAAGCACGCTGGAAGCGGTTGCGAACCACGCCGCGCTCGCCATCGACCACGCCCGACTCATGGTGCGCAGCGCGATTTTGCAGGAGATGCACCACCGCATCAAAAACAACCTGCAGCAGATTGCCAGCCTGCTACGCCTGCAGATGCACTACTCCCGCTATAAGACGGTGGAGGAGGTGATTCAGGACAGCCTGAGCCGTATCCTGGCGATTGCCCAAGTGCATGAGTTGCTCTCGCGTGAGGATTTGGACATGGTGAGCCTGCGCAAAATCGCTTCCAGCATTTTGCACAACACGAAGCAGGCGCTGGTGCCGCCGGGCAAGCAGGTGCGCAGTCAGGTGGAGGGCGATGATGTGCTGCTGCCCTTGCAACAGGCAACGGCAGTCGCCCTCATCCTGAACGAACTCATCCAGAACGCGATTGAGCATGGGTTCAAGGAGCGGGAGAGTGGCGCCATCGAGGTGCAGGTGCAGCACACGAACGGTGAGGTGCTGCTGGAGGTGAGCAACGATGGGGAGCCGCTGCCACCCGATTTCGATGTGGCGCGCAGCAACACGCTCGGTGTGCGCATCATCGACAATCTGGTGCGGGGCACGCTGCGCGGACGGTTCCAACTGCTGAACCGCGACGGGCGCATCGTCGCCACTGTGCTGTTCCCCCGACCATCGGGCGAGGTATAATTTTTTGGGATGGAGTGGCATGGGCTGATTGTAGCGATGCTGGTCGCCTTCTGGATTGGCGCTTTACCATTCGGCTACTGGATTGGGCGACTGCGCGGTGTTGATATTCGCCAGCATGGCAGTGGCAATATAGGAGCGACCAATGTGTTTCGTGTGCTGGGTGCAAAAGCGGCTCTTGCCACTCTTCTGCTGGACGCTTTCAAAGGCTGGCTGCCCACTTTCACCGTCATACAGGCAACCCATTCGGATTTTCACGCGCTGTTGGTGGGTTCAAGTGCGATCTTGGGTCATACCTTTTCGCCCTTTATGGGCTTTCGTGGGGGGAAGGGCATCGCGACGGGGCTGGGGGTGCTGCTGGCTGCCGCACCTGCCACTGCCGCAATCGCCTTTTTGGTGTGGCTGTTGGCGTTCTGGCTGACGCGTTGGGTCTCGCTCGGCTCCATCTTGGGCGCTATCACCGTGCCCATCGCTGCCTATTGGCTGGGGCATTCACTCCCCGCCGTGGCGATTTTAGCGTTGGCTGCCGCCATCGTGGTGTTTCGGCATCGGGCGAACATGCAGCGCATCCTGCGCGGGCAGGAGCCGAGGCTCACTCTGCGTCGGGCGGAGCCTTCGCTGGAACAGGCATGTCTGGAACTGGCACAAACGGCAGTGGAACGCTTCGTGCAGGAGGGCACGCTGATCGAGCCCGACCTGAAGCGGTTGCCTCGCGCGCTGCGTGAGCCGGGCAGCGTGTTCGTGGCACTCTATCAGGGTGAGCAGCTGCGCGGGCTAATGGGCAGCCTGAAGCCCCAGAAGCCGACCCGTGCCCACGAGATTATTCACCATGCCACGCGCGCGGCGTTGCTGGACCCCCATCGCCCGCCTGTGGACCCCGCGGAGCTACCGACCCTGCGCTATGTGGTCTATTTGGTGGAGTCATACGAGCCGCTGCGCGACCGCTCCCAAGTCGATCCGCGGCAGGATGCGGTGCTGGTGGAGTGGCATGGGCGGTTCCAGGCGATCGTGCCCCCCACCCCGGATGTGCGCACGCCCCAAGAGCATATCGAGCGTGCGCTGGCACGCGGTGGTGTTCCGCGCGAGGCTGCCATGCGCCTCTATCGTGTCCGCTTGAACCGCTTGGGCTAACCTGCCAAAGCGGTATACTGGAGACGGCATGACCAAGCAGGCTATCCGACAGGCGCAGATTAGGCGTGTTCGACTGCAACCGCCCAAAGTGTGGGTGGCAGACCGCCCGCTCACTCTCGATGACTATTTGCGCCTTATGGATGAGGATGACCTCTACGAACTGGTCGACGGTATGCTGGTGGAGCGAACGATGGCAGCGGTCTGGCATCATGAGCAGCTCTTTGGATGGATGATGTCGATTCTTAGCCCCTATGTAGAGGCACGGCAGCTCGGTTATGTCGCGGGTTCGCGTTCGGCGGTCAAAATCAGCGAATTCCGTTCCCGCCTACCCGACCTGCTTTTTATTCGCAAGGAACGCGCCGCCATCATCACGGAGTCCGTCATTACGGGTGCGCCTGACTGGGTGCTGGAAATCCGCTCCCGAGCCAACAACCCTGCTGAGTGGCGTGCGCTGGAAGTCGATTACCGCTCCATCGGCGTGCCAGAGCTATGGCTGGTCGACCCGCAGACGCGACTGGTGCGCGTGGTACGCCAGGGCGAATCGGGCTATGAGGCGTTTGAGCGATCCGAGGGACGGCTTGAATCGGTGGCGATACCGGGCTTCTGGTTGGAAACCAGTTGGCTGTTTTTTGACACGCCACGCCCCTCTGCCATCGAGGTGCTGAAGCTGCTGGGCGTCGTGTAGGAATCCCCTGTTCCTGCTCCAGAAGAGGTATAATCCTGCTGCCCGCACGGACGGGAGGAGAGACCTATGGCAGAGGTGCGTTCGATTCTGGCAACCGACTGCGGCAGCACAACAACCAAAGCGATATTGATTGAGAAGCGCGATGGCGAGTACCGTCTGGTGACGCGTGGGGAGGCACCCACCACCGTCGAGGCGCCCTTCGATGATGTGACGATAGGCGTGCTGAACGCCACGCGCGAGGTGGAGGACCTCACCGGTCGCATACTCATCGAGAACGGCACGATTTTGACTCCCCAGCGCAATGAGCGGGAAGGGGTTGACCTATACCTGTCGACCTCCAGCGCGGGCGGTGGGCTGCAGATGATGGTGATGGGCGTGGTGCGCCAGATGTCAGCCGAAAGTGCGCAGCGTGCCGCGCTCGGCGCAGGAGCCATTATCATGGATGTGATTGCCATCGACGATGGGCGCAAAGACTACCAGAAAATCCAGTGTCTGCGCGAGCTGCGCCCCGATATTGTGCTGCTCTCAGGTGGCACGGATGGCGGCACGGTGACGCACCTGGTGGAGCTGGCAGAGCTGCTGATTGCCGCGGACCCGCGCCCCCGATTCGGCACGATGAGGCTGCCCGTCATCTTCGCCGGCAACAAAGATGCGCGCGAGGAGATTCGGCGCGTGCTGGGCGAGCGGTTCGACCTGCGCATCGTCGATAACCTGCGCCCTACCTTAGACCGCGAGAACCTCGGACCTGCCCGCGAAGCCATCCACGAACTGTTCCTTGAGCATGTGATGCAGCAGGCACCGGGCTACTCCAAACTGATGAGCTGGACCTCCGCCGATATTATGTCCACGCCAAACGCTGTGGGCAAAATCATGGTCACCATCGCCGAGCAGCGCGGTATCAATATTCTGGGGGTCGATATTGGCGGAGCGACCACCGATGTGTTCTCCGTGTTCGACGGCAACTACACGCGCACCGTCAGCGCGAATCTCGGCATGAGCTACTCCATCTGCAATGTGATGCTGGAAGCGGGTCTGGCGAACATTCGGCGCTGGCTGCCGTTCGATCTGGAAGACTATGAGATTCGCAACCGCCTGCGCAACAAGATGATCCGCCCGACCACTATCCCACAGACCTATCATGACCTCTTGCTGGAGCAGGCGGTGGCGCGCGAGGCTTTGCGCTTGGCGTTCGCCCACCACAAGCAGCTGGCACGCGGGCTGAAGGGCATCCAGCAGCAGCGCACCATCGGCGAGGCGTTGGAACAGGCAGAGACAGGGCGTACACTGGTCGACATGATGCGCCTCGATATGATTGTGGGCAGTGGTGGCGTGCTAAGCCATGCACCCCGGCGCGCCCAGGCAGCCCTCATGATGATGGACGCCTACCAGCCCGAAGGGGTCACGATGTTAGCCGTCGACTCGATCTTTATGATGCCGCAGCTGGGCGTGTTGTCGACGGTTCACCCAGAGGCAGCGGCACAAGTGTTTGACCGCGACTGCCTCATTCGGTTGGGAAGCTGCATCGCACCCGTTGGGCAGGGCAAAGAGGGCGAACCATGCCTGACCATCGAATATAACGGCAAAAGCGAGACCTTCAAAGTGGGCGAGATTCGGGTATTGCCGATGGGCGTGGGTGAGACGATGGAAGCGGTGCTGAAGCCGACACGCGGCTTCGATGTGGGGGCAGGCAAGGGACGCAGCCGTGAGGTGCGGCTCGAAGGTGGTGTGGTGGGGATTATCGTCGACGCACGCGGACGCCCCCTCCAGCTGCCCAGCGACGATGCCCTGCGACGCCGCAAACTCATCGAGTGGCTGATCGCCTTCGGACTGCCGGAACCCTAAACGCTAAATCGAGGTACAATTATTACGATGAGCATCACGATCCGCACCGTAGAGGACTTGATACGGGTGCTGGAGGAGCATCCTGAATGGCGCGAGCGCCTGCTGGCTGTCCTGCTGGGTCAGGAGTTCCTGCAGGTGCCTGCGCGCCTCGAACGCATCGAAGCGGTGCTGGAACGCCTGGTGGAGAGCCACGAACAGCTCTGGCAAAGCCATCGGCAGCTGCTGGAGAGCCACGAACAGCTCTGGCAAAGCCATCGGCAGCTGCTGGAGAGCCATCGGCAGCTGCTGGAGAGCCACCAGCAGCTTTGGGAAAGCCATCGCCAGTTGCAGGAAAGCCACCAGCAGCTCTGGGAAAGCCATCAGCAGGCACTGGCACGGTTAGACCGCCTCGAAGCGATTGTGCAACAGTTGCTGGAAAGCCATCGCCAGTTGCAGGAAAGCCATCAGCAGCTCTGGGAAAGCCATCAGCAACTCTGGGAAAGCCATCGTCAATTGCAGGAGAGCCATCGCCAGCTACTGGAAAGTCATCAGATGCTGGTGGCGGAGGTGCGCGAACTGCGTCAGACCGTCGAGCAGTTGGTGAACTGGATGCAGCGGCTCGATACCGATGTCGGAAAGCTCAAGGGCAAAGTGTTGGAGCTGGACTATCTACAGCATGCACCGGCACGCTTCGGCTACTATGTGCGTCGCCCGCGCGTGGTCAACCTTGGACACTTTCTGGATGACCTCCGCGAGCAGGGACACGAGTTCAGTCTGGATGAATGGACGCAGCTTGCGTCATTAGATGTCTTGCTCCAAGCACAGCATCCCTATACCCGCGAGACCATCTTTCTGGCAATCGAGGTCTCGTGGATGCTTTTCCCCGATGATGTGGAGCGGGCGCGTAAGCGGGCAGAACTTCTGCGAGCGCACGGCATCAACGCCTATGCCGCTGTGGCAGGCGAGGGGTTCGTGCCCGAAGCGCGCGATGCAGCCGTGCAGCATAAGGTGCTGATGCTGACCGACGGAATGGCACTTATGGACACCAACCCGTTCCGTGCCCCTCTCTAACGCCTGCGTGCCCCAAGTAGCATAAAGAGATTGTGCAGCAGGGCAGGTGCTTGGGGCATCTCCAAGAGGCGAAACCAGACATACGCGAGGGTAGCACCTTTCAATTCGCCTGCTCGGTAGCGCACGATAGCGGCACCTTCGCCCCAGCTGCGCCCTGATGAGTCGAAGAGGGTGATGAGCGGTGTATAGTCGTGGGGGGCAGGTGCAAGGGTGGTTAGTATCGGACGCCAACGCCGATCGCCGCCTTCGGGAAAAGGCAGCTGGGCGGGCATGTCGGGCAGGCGTCGCCTGTCACAGCGGAAGTGGAAACGCAACCCTTCGGGCGGTCGCTCGAAACCGCTCTGCCCCGGCATGGGCACTGGGCTGCTCTCGGCGATGGGCAACCCCAGCAGCGGTGCATGCCGTACCGCACGCTCGCCATCATAATAAAAGGGGAACGGCGCCGATGGCAGGGCAACAAGCGTGCCGCCCGCTTGCAAATAGGCACGCAGGGCGCGACTCACATCGTTTGCCTCGCTTACCGTCGCCCGATAATGCTCGCCGCCCAGATAGACCAGCGCCGCATAGCGGGACGGGGTCAGCTCACCGGGCTTCACAAGCTCGTTATATGCAAGCGGTACCACCTCCAGCCCCGATTCCAAAAGCCAGAAGAGCGCGTCCGATTCGGCATCGGGCAGAATAGCGATGCGTTTGTTCTGCCACCGCCTTCGCAGCGCGCTCATCTTTTCGCCTGTGATGGCGGTCAGCGGCGTCGCTATGCGCGGTCGCTCCGGCAACTGGCGAAAGCGGGGAACATACTCCGCCGTGAGCTTCAAGTAGCGGTCGCCATGTTCTACTGAAGGCTCAATCTCGCTGCCTTCGTGCCACTCGTTAAAGCTGGTGATGAGCACCCAGTCGGGATTTAGCGCCAGCACAGCTGCCCATTGACGCTTATATAGCTCGCCGTCCCGGCGTTCCGTGCGTATGCCGGGCTTGCGAATCTTTTTATCGTCATAACCGGGAATGATGGTGGCACAGGCGATGCGCCCGAACTGGCTGGCGACTTGCAACGGTTCCCGATAGATGCGCTCCACCTCCGCCTGCACTTCCTCGAGGGGTTTACCTTCCAGCTCACCGCAGATGTTATAGGTATGAATCCCGTCGAAGATTCGGGCTGCGGTTCGGCTCAACTGGTCGGCGATGGCGCAGATGCCCGCTTTATGCTTTTCCCGCACCTGTTCCAGCACCATCGCCCACTGCGGCAGGCGCAGCTGTCCCAAGGCACGCCCGTAGACAAAAATCACGGGCTTGCCCTCCACTTTCAGCCATGCGGGGTGCGCGCTGTATTGCCGCAGCAGATAAAGCCAGTCCTGCACCACCGATTCGTGGTCGCCGGGCGTGGGTACAACCTCGTAGTAGATGGTGATGTGCAGATGATGCTGATGAGCCGTATCGAGCAGGCGGGGGAGACTGCGCTCATAGAAATCGCCCTGCCCCCACCAGCTCACGATGAAGCCATCCAGCCCCGCCTCGCGTGCCCATTGACAGTGCTGGCGCATGACCTGCGGGTCATGCGAATCGTATGCGCCCAGCATGGGGTAGTGCGTGCTGTTGGCAATCTGCTGGCGCTCGGGGTCCACCTGCTCCCAGTGAACCCATCGTCCCGACACCTGCGGATTGCCGTACCATCCGTAGTAGAAAGCCAGCACTTGACGCGCCACACGCTCATAGCGAACAGCGGCACGCGCCCGAATCGCAGCCAACCCGTCCATCCTCTGCCTCCCTTTAGGGATTGAGTGCCTGCAGCTCGGGCAGCACGAACAGCCCGTCCTTGCGCACCAGCTGCCCATCGAAATAGATTTCGCCACCGCCATATTCGGGACGCTGGATCACCACCAAGTCCCAGTGAACGGACGAGCGGTTGCCATTATCGGCTTCTTGATAGGCGTTGCCGGGTGTGAAGTGGAACGAGCCGGCAATCTTCTCATCGAAGAGGGTGTCATGCATCGGGTGGAGGATATAGGGGTTGAAGCCGAGCGACCACTCGCCGATGTAGCGTGCGCCCTCATCGGTGTCCAAGATGGCGTTCAGTTTGCGCGGGTTGCCCGCGCCGGGGCGGTCGCCATCATCGGCGCAGGTCGCCTCCACGATTTTGCCCCGATGCAGGCGCAGCCGGATATCCCGATAGAGAGTGCCCTCGTAGACGCTGTTGGTGTTGATGGTGATTTCGCCTTCGACCGAGTCGCGCACAGGGCAGGTGAAGCACTCACCATCGGGGATGTTGCGCAAGCCGTAGCAGGGCACGACGCCTATCCCCTCGATGGAGAAGCGCAGGTCGGTGCCCGGTCCCATGATATGCACCTCGCGGGTGCGCTCCATCAGCTCCACCAGGGGCTGGACGGCGCGCTCCATCTGGGCGTAATCGAGGGTACAGACCCGAAAATAGAACGCTTCGAACGCCTCGGTACTCATGTTGGCTGCCTGCGCCATCCCGACGGTGGGCCAGCGCAGCACCACCCACTTCGTTTTGGGCACGCGCACTTCCTGATGGACTGGCGTCCACCAGAGTTGGCGCACCATTTTCATCTTTTCGGGTGGCACATCGGACATCTCGGCGAAGTTGGGCGTGCCGCGCAAGCCGATATAGCCCTGCACCTGCTCCATGCGTTCCCGTTCCAGCGTGGCGATGAAGCGGATTTGCGATTCGGTGGCGTTTTGATAGAGCGCGCGCAGCACAAGGCTGCTCTTAGTGTCCACGATGGGAACACCGCCTGCCTGCGCAATGGTGCGGGCGAGCAGCGCAACGAACTCTGGGGGCATATCGAACGCTTCGATAAGCACACGCTCCCCCGGCTGCACGCGCACGGAATGGTGAACCAGCACATCCGCCAGTCGCTGCCAGCGTGCGTCTATCATAGTGTGTACTCCGATACAATTTGGGTGAGCGTGGTGAAGCGCGCGTTGTGCTTTTTAAGCAGGAGAATGGCCTCGCGCAAGGTCTCGGTGCCGTCTTGATAGTCGTAGCCGCCCAGACAGATAACGGGCGTGCCCGCTGTTAGGTGATGCTCCAGAATAGGGCGCACCACATCCCAGCCTTGATCGAGATAGGCGATTTTGCCCTCCGCTGTGGCGATGGGCACGATCAGCAAGCGGGCTTCGCCGGGCTTGCGCAAATCCTCATACGAGGGATGATAGGGGCGCGTGGGGGCGCCGTCCCAATCGACAAACATTTTGTAGTCCGCATTCGGAATGGCACTGCTATCGACCAGAATGCCCATATCTTCCAAATATTTCAGGTCGGGCGGAATCAGCGCGTAGCTGCCTGCCCGAAAAGCGGTGGGCTTCAGGTGTGCCTGCTTCAGCATGTCTTTGCCCATCTGGATAAGCTCGCCCCGCTCGCGAGGGTCCTCCACATAACGACCGTTCTGGTCCTCAAAATGGAGATGCAGCCCAAACTCGTGCCATGAGGGGATGCGGTGGAGATACTCTTTGTAATAGAGTTGGACATTGCCCATCGGGTCTTTGCCGGAGACTTGAATCATCCAAGTAATGGGGATGGTGAACTCTTCTGCGACTTTGATGTAGTCGCGGGCATAGCAGCGCGGATAATCGGCTGCTTCACAGTCCAGCGTTATCGCAACGGTCGGCATAGCGCATCACTCTCCTCCGTTTTTAGTTTTTGTACGGGCGATTTGCCCGCATCGTTTTGATTCGCCTCTCCCTTCTCGATTCCTGCTTGCCGCTCATAGCCCGTGCAAATATTCCCCTTCGGTCGTTCGTGGACGGGAGCGTAGTGGCGCGCCCATTGATTGAAGATTAGCGACACTGTTCCCGCCCCCTGATTAGCACCCACTGCCAAAGTTGAACAGCACCTCCAGCAGGTCGGCGTCGTCCACCACACCGTCGCCGTTCAGGTCAGCCAAGTCCGCACCACTCTGACCAAATGCAAACAACACCGCCAAAAGGTCGGCGTCATCCACGCAGCCGTCACCGTTCACATCGCCATTCTGCCAGAACGGATTGCGCGCCACCACCACGGTTGCATCCCGACGCCCATACCCGAACAGTCGCCCGTTCGGAGAGAAGCGAACGGACAGGATGCTCGTGCCTGTTTCTTGGTCGTAGGTCTGCAGCAACGCCCCATCCGCCACACGCCACAACCGGATGGTGTAATCACTCCACCCTCCCCCCGACGCCAGCAAACGCCCATCCGGCGAAAACGACACGCTGGTGACCGGACCTGTGTGCCCCGTGAGGGTGGCAACCAGCGAACCATCCGAAACACGCCACAACCGGATGGTGTTATCACTCCACCCTCCCCCCGACGCCAGCAAGCTCCCATCCGGCGAAAACGACACGCTGGTGACCGAACCTGTGTGCCCCGTGAGGGTGGCAACCAGCGAACCATCCGAAACACGCCACAACCGAATGGTGTAATCTCTACTCCCCGACGCCAGCAAGCTCCCATCCGGCGAAAACGACACGCTGTAGACCGAATATGAGTGCCCCGTGAGGGTGCGCACCAACGAACCATCCGAAACACGCCGCAACTTCATTTCACCAGGCAAGCCTGGATCATCCCAGCCACCCCCCGACGCCAGCAAGCTCCCATCCGGCGAAAACGACACGGTATTGACCGCACCTGCGTGATCCCCCCCGATGGTGCGCAGCAGCGAACCATCCGATACACGCCACAACTGAATGGTGCGATCCACACCCCCCGACGCCAGCAAGCTCCCATCCGGCGAAAACGACACGCAATAGACCGGACCTATGTGCCCCGTGAGGGTGCGCACCAACGAACCATCCGAAACACGCCACAACCGAATGGTGTAATCACTCCACCCTCCCCCCGACGCCAGCAAGCTCCCATCCGGCGAAAACGACACGCTGGTGACCCCACCTGTGTGCCCCGTGAGGGTGCGCACCAACGAACCATCCGAAACACGCCACAACCGAATGGTGTAATCCCCACTCCCCGACGCCAGCAAGCTCCCATCCGGCGAAAACGACACGCTCCTGACCCCACAGGTGTGCCCCCCGATGGTGCGCAGCAGCGAACCATCCGATACACGCCACAACTGAATGGTGCGATCCACACCCCCCGACGCCAGCAAACGCCCATCCGGCGAAAACGACACGCTCAAGATCTCACCTGTGTGCCCCGTGAGGGTGCGCAGCAGCGAACCATCCGATACACGCCACAACCGAATGGTGCGATCCAAACTCCCTGATGCCAGCAAACGCCCATCCGGCGAAAACGACACGCTCAAGATCTCACCTGTGTGCCCCGTGAGGGTGCGCAGCAGCGAACCATCCGATACACGCCACAACCGAATGGTGCGATCCAAACTCCCTGATGCCAGCAAACGCCCATCCGGCGAAAACGACACGCTCAAGATCCCACCTGTGTGCCCCGTGAGAGTGGCAACCAGCGAACCATCCGAAACACGCCACAACCGAATGGTGTAATCCCCACTCCCCGACGCCAGCAAGCTCCCATCCGGCGAAAACGACACGCTCCTGACCTCATCTGTGTGCCCGCCTCGCATCCACACGATGTCGGGGCGTCCTTGTGCAAAAGCGGGCAGCACCATCACGCACGCCAGCCACAACCCAAGCCAGCTGCTCCATCGGCTAACCCAAGTGCGCCCGACACTCATCTGCCCATCAAGCCCGTTTCGGCTCCATCGCCCACGCATCGTCTCTACCTCTCTGCTAAATAGGCGGGTAGATACCCTATTATACCACACTTTTCGCCCAATCCCTTTCCAGATTTGTGGAATTCGCCCTGAAACGCCCCTTTGGAGGGGCATTTTTGCTGGGATTCGGTCCGATAGCCGGCAAAGAGTGTTCTGTTGGCGACCCCTCCGTTCTGCATATGCCTTAGCGGGAGCCTTCGTGCAAGGGGCTAAAAACGGAGCGTGCCAGCCAGCGGAGGGGGTCGGCTACAGTGCCGAAGGGTTGCAGAGCGTTCAGGGCGTTCTGCAACTCCTGCTGGGCGCGTGCATAGGCGGCTTCCAGCCCGTACAGGCGCGGGTAGGTCGCCTTCTGGCGTGCCCGGTCAGTGCCGACCGGTTTGCCCAGCCGAGCGGGGTCGCCTATCTCGTTCAGGATATCGTCCACGATTTGGAACGCCAATCCCAGCGCGCGGCTATAGGCATCGAGTGCCTGCTCCGCCTCGGCGCTTGCCCCTGCCAGGATGGCACCTGATAGCACGGCGGCGCGGAAAAGGGCACCCGTCTTGCGCGAATGGATATAGGCAAGGGTATCAGGCGAGATGGGCTCGCCTTCCGATAGGATATCTTCCACCTGCCCCCCCACCATGCCGTCCACACCCGTCGCCTCGGCGATGAGGTGCAGCACGCGCACCACGCGCTCAGGTAGGCACTGCTCGGCTTGTTGCGCAATCAGCAGAAAGGCGTGCGCGAAGAGGGCATCGCCTGCCAGAATCGCCATCGCTTCGCCGAACTGCACATGGCAGGTCGGCTTGCCACGCCGCAGGGTGTCGTTGTCCAGCGCGGGCAGGTCATCATGCACCAGGCTGAAGGCGTGGATTAGCTCGAGGGCGCATGCCGTGGGCAGCACCTGCTGCATCGTGCCACCGACCGCTTCTGCCGCCGCGATGCACAAGAGCGGGCGCAATCGTTTGCCGCCGTTCAGCGTGGCGTAGCGCATCGCCTCCGCCAGATGGCGCGGTCGCCCCCCTGGCTGTGGCAGCCATCGCTCCAGCGCCTGCTCAATCGCCTGCAGACGCGTCTGCCGATAGGTCGCCCACTCCGACTCGCTCACACCATGCAGGATACCCTGCGGAAGGGGTCTTCTGCCGTCAGGGTGGATGCAACGCTATTCGCGTGCCTCGTCCAGCCGCACGGGGCGATAGCCTCCCATCGCGCGGAAGGCAAGATAAATCGCCCCGAACAAGAAGACCAGGATGGCAGGCAGGATGGCGACATAGCGGAAGGTCATCGCGGCACCCTGGCGCAGCGCCTCTGCCAGAATCGCCTGCTGGGCAGGGTCGGTAAGCTTGGCGGCGGCTTCGGGGCTATACCTGCCGCCTATCACCACCTGCTGCGCCAGCTCTGGCGGCAGATGGGCGATGGTGTAGTGGTCATAGATGGCGCCCATCACCGGTCCCGCAAAGCCCGCGGCAATCATCCCGGTTGCGCCCGTCACGGCAAGCAGGAACTCACCGCCACGCGGGAACCGCTCCGAAGTGATACCCAGCATGGTCGGCCAGAAGAAGGTCTTGCCGATGCCGAACAGGGTAGCTGCCAGCAGGGCGGGAGCGGGCGCAAAGGCATAACTGAGCCAGAGCAGCCCGATGAAGGCAAAAAGGGCACAAATCGACATTAACCCCGGCGGTGTGAAGAGGCGCACCAACACGCCCGCAAAAAATTGGCGCAATACGAACATCAGCCCCGCCGTGTAGACCAAGAACAACACGCCGCGAATGCCCACCGTGTCGGTCAAAACGGAACCTACCCACTGATCAGGTCCCAGCTCGGTAATAGCGGTCATACACATGCAGAGCAACAGCAGCAGATAGAAGGGGCGCAGAATCTCCTTGAACATTTCGCGCATCGGCACGCCCGCCTCCGCACGCTCGGTTGGCGGGAAGGGTTGCCCCAGAATCATCACGCCGTAGATAATCGCCGCGATAATGATGGTGGACATCTTGACCTGCCAGCCGAAACCCAGTTCACCCAGTGCGTATGCCAGCAGTCCACCAATCACCAGCCCGCCAGGCCACCACGCATGCAACACATTGAGTTTGTGGGTCTTCTCTTCGGGATACATGGTGGCAATCAGCGGATTGATGACCGCCTCGACCGTGCCGTTCGAGAGACCGATAAGGAGGGTGGAGGCTAACAGCATCGGGAAGCCGAACTGGGGCGAGAGAATGGTCAAGAGCGTGCCCAGAATGTGCCCGATGCTCGCCAGACGCAACAGCAGTCCCATGCCCAGTACATTGCAGAGCGGTCCCACCAGCAGAATGGCGATGGGGAAGCCCCAGATGCCCATCAGGTTCACCAGCCCCTGCTGCTCATGGCTGATGTTGAACGCGACGCCCAACTCTTTGAGGATATCCGTGCGAATCGAGAACGCCATCGCGGTGGTTACCAGCGCGATGCAGCTGGCGACAAATAGCCGCTGGCGATGATAGCGATGTTGACCCGGATCCATCCCTGTCATTTGGCACCTCCTCGCCATCTTTTTTTCTCGAAACGATGCTTTTCTCCTGCGGTTGCCTGGGGGCAGGTGGAAGCGAAAAAGAGTCGTCAGGAGGTATACTCATTTTAGGTTCCCCATGAAAGCTTTTACGGCAGATAGGGCGGTTGTGGCGATAGGGGAGATTCGGGGGCGTGTTCGTGTTGATGCGCGCACGAAGCGGCTGGTGCAGCGTCTGCGTCGGGGCGAGATTGCGGTGATTGCTCACCGGGATATCGATGTGTTAGCGGCGCGCGCCCTGATTGAGCGTGCCCCGCGTGCTGTTATTAATGCCGAGCCATCCTTCACAGGCAAGTTTCCCACTTATGGTGCGCTGCTGCTCCTGCAGGCGGGCATCCCCATTTTGGACAAGGTGGGGCGTGACTTTTTTGAGTCGCTTGTGGAGGGGCAAGAGGTGTGCATCGTGGGCAATCGGGTGGTGGCAGCGGGGGGCGCGGAAGCGCGAGGGGTTTGGCTGGAGATCGGAACGCTGCAGCAAGAGATTGAGGCGGCGCGCGAGCGATTGGTGAACGAATTGCGCGCCTTTGCCGTCAATACGCTGGAGTATCTGCAGCGCGAGTGGCAGCTGCTGCTGGAGCCGTTGCCGCTGCCCGCGTTGCGCACCGTGCTGCGCGGCAAGCAGGTGGTTGTGGTGGTGCGAGGTCCGGGCTATGAGCGTGATTTGGACGCCCTCTATCCCTATTTGCGCGAGGCACGCCCCGTGCTGATTGCCGTCGATGGTGCCGCCGACGCCCTGCTGCAACGCGGTCTGAAGCCCCATCTGATTGTGGGGGACATGGACAGCGTATCGGAGCGCGGTTTGCGCTGCGGGGCAGAACTGGTTGTTCACGGCTACATAGACCCTGCACGCCCTTCGCCTGGCTGGGAACGCTGTCGGCAGCTGGGGTTGAATGCCCACCTGCTGCGGGCGCCTGGCACCAGCGAGGATGTGGCGATGTTGCTTGCCTATGAATCGGGTGCGGAACTCATCGTGGCGGTTGGAAGCCACTTCAGCCTTGAGGAATTTCTGGAGAAGGGGCGAGCCGGGATGGCGTCCACGATGCTCACACGCCTCAAGGTCGGTTCACGGCTGGTCGACGCCAAAGGGGTCAGTCGCCTGTTTCAGGCGAGACGCTCTTTGAACGCACTGGGCTGGCTCTTTCTGGCAGCGCTGGCGCCGATTGGGGTGGCGGTCGCCCTCTCCCCCACGGGTCGCTTCCTCGTCAAGCTTATCCACACCTGGTGGCGGGTCTGGTTCGGATAGAGGAGGGGGATGCCCATGAGTGATTGGCGCTATCATATAGCCAGTTTATCAGCCGTTTTGCTCAGTCTTGCGGTTGGACTGCTTATTGGTGGGCTGTACCTTTCGCCCGCTGTGCCCGACCAGATAGCCGCTCAACTAAAGCGGCTGGATGCGCAGCTTGCGGAGCGCACGGCAGAACTGCGTCAGGCAGAGGCGGAGCGCGAGAACCTGCGACAGGCACTGGCGCGTGTAGACAGCGTTATCGCGAGCCTGCTTACACGAAAGACCGCGTCCCAGCCACTCAAGGGTCTACGCACCGCCATTTTGGTCACGAGCGATGAACGCAGCCTCGCCCAAGGCGTCGAGCGGTTGCTGAGTGAAGCGGGTGCGGAGCCGCTCTCCATTACGCGGATCGATTGGGCGGGGATCGACCCGCAGCAGCAGAGCCTTATTCTCAAAAACTTGCCCGACCTCTACCTATCTGGCATGAGCAGCGGGGCGCGGGTCGTGCTAAGCCGTCGGCGGGGGGTGAGCATGTACGGAGATTACACGCGCACACCCGACATCCTGATATGGGTTGGAGGCTACACGGGCAGCGAGGCGCGCGAGGAGTGGCTCCAGCAGGACAGCGAGCTGATAGGCGCGCTGCAATCCGGTTGGCGCACGGCTTCCCAGCCACCGCGCCTCATCGCCTGCGAAGGGTTCACAGCACGCCTGTCCATTCTCCCGCTCTGCAAAGCGGCTGATTTGCCCGCGGTCGATTGCGTGGATTTCGCGTTGGGCAAAGCCCTGCTGCTCACTCTTTTGCAGGGCGAATCGGGCATCTACGGCTTGAAGCCGCCAGCCGATGCCCCCTTCCCACCCACCTTGCTGGAGCAGTTGCGATGAAAGCGTTGGCGATTCTTATCCCCGCACGCAACGAGGCGGATCGAATTGGCAAGACGCTTCGCTCCCTGCGTGAAACCTTCTCCGATGCCGCGATACTGGTGCTGGACGATGGCAGCACGGATGAGACAGCAGAGCAGGCGTTGCGAGCGGGGGCGCAAGTGGTGCGGGTTGGCGACTATCTGCCGCGCACAGGTAGCAAAGGGGCTGCGCTCTGGCTCGGCTGGCAACTGGTCGAGGCACCCGTCTACCTCTTTTTGGATGCCGATCTGGCTGAGAGCGCGCGCTATGCCGTTCGCCTTATCACCCCTGTGCAACTCCGCTATGCCGACATGAGCATCGGGGTGTTGCCACCCGCAGGGCGCACTGGTGGGTTCGGAACGGTAGTTCGGATTTCTCGGTTCTATCTGTATCGGCGCACAGGGCGATGGTTTCGCGCTCCGCTCAGCGGTCAGCGCGCCCTCACGCGCGAGTTGCTGATGCGTTTGCGCGGCTTTGCGCCCGGCTACGGACTCGAACTGGGGCTTACCCTCGATGCCTGCCTGCTGAATGCCCGCATCTTGGAAATCGAAGCCCCCTTCGAACATCGATCCTACGGGCGCACCCTTCGCGGCTTTCTCCATCGCGCACGCCAACTCCGCGATGTGATCAAGGCGATGGGAGGTGTGCGTCTAAACTTTGTTTGGCATGAAACCCACCCGACTCGCTCGGTCGGGTAAACTACAGAGTGGAGGCAACAGGCAACCATGTTCGGGCAAAAATGGCTGATGACAGGGCTGACTCTCAGCGTGGCGTGGCTGACCATGGGTTTCGCCGATGTGTCGCTTTATCGAGGGCTGCCCCTCGACGAGGCGGGCATTCAGCTGCGTGCCTGGGGCTCAGGCACGATTGAGGAGACGACCGAGACCGTGTTCGTGGGGAGCCGTTCGCTCAAGTTGAACACGCGGGGCTACTTCGCCGGGGGCTGGCTGGAGTTTAGAACGCCAGTAGACCTGCGTGCCGACCTGAACGCACCCGACAAAGTGCTGCGCATCGTGGTGCGCTTCCCCGGCACGGCAACGGTGGCAGCAGGCGGCACCCCAACCGGTGGTCCGGGCACCCCCCCGCGCGGACCGCGGGGCGGTGGATTAGGTGAATTCGGCGGTTCAGGCGCTCCACCTGGCGGACAGCGAGGTGGTGGATACGGCGAATTCGGCGGTCCCGGCACACCACCCCCCAGTGGAGGCGGTGCTACCACCACCCCCACGGCACAGGAGTTGCGTATCGTGCTGGAGACCAACGATGGCAAGCGCACCGACTTCCTCCTGCCGCTGCAGGGCATCCGACCCGATGAATCGGGTTGGCAGTCGGTCAGTATGCCTCTGAACGCCATCCCGTTGCTGAAGCAGACCAGCGGACAGATTACCCGCATCGGATTTTTCAGCGACACGAATGCAACCTTCTACATCGGCGAGATTCGCACCCTGTCGGAACAGACACCTCTGCAAGGCTATATCTATGTGGTCAACAGCTACGGCTTCAGCTTCAACTCACGCAAGGACAGCAAAATCGTGATTGCGGCTAACGATGAACTCACTTTTTATGGCGTGAGCGAAGCGGGCACGGTGCCAGCGGTCTTCCGCTGGAGCTTCGGCGGCGATCCCAACCTCGTCGATGGTGAGGGGCGCGTCATCCGGCGGCGATTCCCCAAAAAGGGAACCTTCACCGTCGTGTTGACCATTGCCGACCCCTATGGCGCACGCAAGCCCGCCACCGCCCAAATCGAAATCCAAGTCAACTAATGCAAGCGAGACCGTTTGGAGGGGCAGACCAAAGTGTCTGCCCCTTTCTCTTCCGCACCGTCAAAGTCGCTAAATCGAACGAGGAGGGTCAACGATGACCATGCGTAAACATCCGGAAGGCTATCTGAACGGGCAACCGCTGCATCCCGAAAGCTTGATGATGAGTTATGGCTACCGACCCGAGTGGTCGGAAGGCGCGCTCAAATGCCCCATCTTCCAGACCTCAACCTTCGTGTTCAAAACCGCCGAGGAAGGCAAAGCCTTCTTCGAACTGGCATACGGACTGCGTGAACAGCGACCGGGTGAACAGATCGGGCTGATTTACAGTCGCCTGAACAACCCCGACCTGGAGATTCTGGAGGATCGGCTCTGCCTGTGGGATGAGGCAGAAGCGGCAGCTGTGTTCGAAAGCGGCATGGCTGCCATCGCCACTACGCTGCTGGCATATCTGCGACCGGGCGATTTGCTGTTCCACAGTGAGCCGCTCTATGGCGGAACGGACTATCTCTTTCGCCATGTGCTAAGCGCGTTCGGCATCCACACGCTTGCTTTCCAAGCAGGCTTACCCAACGAACAAATCGAACTGCTCCTGGCAAATAGCCCCCTGCGCGACCGTCTCGCCATGATTTACATCGAAACGCCCGCCAATCCCACCAACAGGTTAGTGGACATCGAGTTTTGCGTTCAGCTGGCACAACGGTATGCGCCGAACGGGCGCAAAGTGCCCGTTGCAGTGGATAACACCTTTTTGGGACCGCTGTGGCAGCACCCGCTCAAACACGGAGCCGACCTGGTGCTGTATTCGGCGACCAAATATATCGGCGGGCACAGCGATGTGATTGCGGGTGCATGTCTCGGCTCCAAAGAGATGCTGACGCCTGTCAAGATGCTGCGCACCTTCCTCGGCACGATGGCGGGTCCATGGACGGGCTGGCTGCTGCTGCGCAGTCTGGAAACGCTCAAACTGCGTATGACCTGCCAGATGAAAAATGCCCGCTATGTGGCTGATTTCCTGGCGGACCATCCGAAGGTGCAGCGGGTCTACTATCTGGGGCACTTGAGCGAAGAGGATCCCCAATATGCGATTTATCGGAAGCAGTGCCTTGCACCGGGCGGCATGATTTCGTTCGAGATAGTGGGCGGTGAGCGCGAAGCGTTCCGCTTCCTGAACGCGCTCAAACTCATCAAGCTGGCAGTGAGCCTCGGCGGTACCGAATCGCTTGCCGAGCATCCTGCCACCATGACTCACGCCGACATGTGCCCGGAGCATCGGCAAGCGTTCGGCATCACCGAGAGCCTCATCCGCCTCTCCATCGGCGTGGAACACCCCGAAGACCTGATTTTAGACCTGAAACAGGCACTGGACGCCGTGTGATTCAGAAGCGGTCGCCCACCTGCCCGAAGTTGAACAGCACAATCAGCAGGTCGGCGTCGTCCACCGTGCCATCTCCATTCACATCTTCCGCCCGATTCGAACCCGATTGCCCGAAGGCGAACAGGGCGGCAAGCAGGTCGGCATCATCCACGATGTTATCGCCGTTCACATCGCCGTTGATCAAAGTGAAGTTCTGCGTGGTGGTGCCGCTGAGCGTCAGATTCACTTTGCGCGCCAGACCGGGCGGCATCTGCACCAACACCTCGGCGGCGCCCTGCTCGCTCACATCAATTGCATAGATGCCCGAATCGCTCAGGGTGGCGGTGTAGGTGTTGACCGTGCTGCCCTGCCGAATGCGAATCGTGGCTTGGCGTCCTGCGTAGCTACCTGTGAACCCTTCGATGTGGATGATGCCCTGCAGCCGTGTTGCGGGTGCAGCGTCACCCCAAATGCGCAATCCGAAGGTCGCTTGCACCCCACCTTCCAGCCCGTAGTACTGGTAAACATCCTCCTCATTTTGGGGTTCATACTGGATGAAGTAGTCGAAATTGAGGTCGCCGGGCAAGTTGCCACAGACCCATGCCGCAGGGCTGGAGACCAGAATGCCCAGATAGAACACGAACATGCTGCCGAAATCCTGACCCAGCTGCCCCGCTTGCACCGTGAACACCTCGTTATTCGGGTCGGGATTCGTGCCTAATCGCCACACACCCGCCTGCGGCACATAGAGCCTATGGGGTCCCTGATTGCTCCGCAAGAAGGTGGCGGGCGGTGCAAAGCTCGGATAGGGTGGGAAGTCATTATCGGCACCTGTCCAAAAGCCCTGAATGGTGTAGTAGCCTATGCGTGGGAAGTAGACCATAATCTCCACACGGCTGACGCGGAACCGACCTTGCCCGTTGGGATCCAGATAGGGGTAAATCTGCACATCGTCCAGCGCAATCTTGCCCTGGCTATCATAGGCATAATATTGACCGAAGGTTGCCCAGCGATAGTAGAGCAGCTGGTCAGCAGGGGAGAAGTCGCCCCTGCCAGAAGGATACCAGCGCGGATAAGGCGACCCAATCAGATTATCGGGGCGGAAGATTTTGATGACCTGCACATTGTCCAGACGCTCAATCAGCTCCCAGCCGCCCAAGGGATGCCAACCGCCCTGCGCCAAGAGCATCGCCACCATTAATAAGCTCATCCATCCAACCATCAGTGCGCGCATAGCTGTTTGTCCTCCTTCGCTTCGGTTGCAAGGGGTGAAGAGACCACCCCAAATATATTATAACCCATTTTCGCAACCGTCGAGACGCCTGAAGGTGAGCTCCTGTCATCGCTGGTGTATACTAAAGGTGTGATGAGGCGTAGGCTGTGGCTTGGGTGGATGTGGTTGAGCATGATCGGGCTGTTATCGGCGAGCAGCCCGCAACAGTCTGTGAATCTGCGCTTTCGGGACGCTATCACGGGGCATGCCTTGGCGCCGCGCGTGGCGATTGTGAACCTGCGTACAGGCGAGTCGCTCACCATTCCCGCTGTGTCCGTTGATGGTCGGCTGCATCTATTGCTGTCACCGGGCGAGTACGCGGTTTCCGCCTCGATGCAAGGCTATGATGCCATCGGGATGACGCTGTATGTTGCCGATGTGCCACTTCCGCCCTACGAACTCTATCTGGACCCGCTTGTGCCGCCGAAAGAGGTCACCACGGAGTTCCTGCAATCGCTGCGCCAGCCTGGGCAGATGGTGGTTGTGGGCTTTGTGACGGATGAGCAAAGCGGGCAGCCCATCGAAGGGGTGCGGGTGAGCGTGATAGGGCACGACGCGAGCGCGCTCACCGATTCGCGTGGCGGCTTCCTGCTGCAATTCCCCGTGCGCGATGCAGCCGGCGTGCCCCAACGCTATGCCACACTCTTGCTGGAGAAGGAGGGCTACCAAACCCTGCGCTTGGAGCAACTGGAAATCTGGAGCGAGGGCGACTGGATTGGTCGCCTGAGCTTGACCCCTGGCAGCGGCACCGAGACACGCGAGATGCGTTCGCCGCGCCACCAAGAAATCACGCCCTGCGACCACTGTCCCTCCCAGAAAAACAACCCACCAGACCTGTCCGAGCGGTTCGACAAGGCTGACCAGTCCGACTTCGCGCCAGCAGCCCCCGCACCTATCGTGCTGCCCAAATACATTCGGGTCGGGCGCAACTGCACCACCCGCACCGACTGTCAGCGCGTGGAGGTCTACACATTGGAAACTTATTGCAAGGGGGTTATCACGAACGAGTGGTACGCATGCTGGGGCAATGTATCGGGCGGGATGGAATCGCTCAAGGCAGGTGCGGTCGCCGTGCGCAGCTATGGGGTCTCTTTTGTCTATTCCCCCGCTACCAGCACCTACGATATTTGCGACTCGACCGCCTGTCAGGTGTTCACGGGCAACCAGACCAGCAACGGCAACGCTGCGGTGGACGCCACCACCCGCTATGTCTTGCTCACGGCTTCGGGCACGATTGCGCGTGCCGAATATTCCGCCGAGAACAACAATGCTGGCTGCGGTGATGGCTATTCGGGCACAGGCAGCAGCTGGCCCTGCATTTATGACCCGGTTTGCACGGGTTTTGCTCGGAATGGGCATGGGCGCGGCATGTGTCAGTGGGGTTCCGCGCGCTGGGCGACTGGGCGACGCCTCTCCAGCTCGCAGGCTTGCACCAACTCCGCACCCCTCCACGGCTACGGCACCAAAAACTGGCAGCAGATTCTGAGCCATTACTACGCGCCCGCAGGCTATCAACTGGTGCAAGGTGCAGTGGCCACCATCGACAGCCTCAGTGCGTCGCCGAATCCCATCGCCACAGGCAATACCGGCACGCTGAGCTTCGGTATCACCAGCACGCACGATTTCAATGTTTTTCTGGGTGCGTCCATCGCGCTTTCGGGGAGCAGTAGCTGGCTTAGCGATCCGGCTCGCGACCTGCGTGTGAGCCTTGTTGAGGGCAGCCAGTCACGGGTGCGTTTCTTTGCCATCCCTGCCGATGCCTCGGCTGGCAGCTACGATGTGTGGGCTGCGCTCTGGTACGACCGCAACAACAGCGGTACCATCAACACAGGTGATTTCGTAGTGGATGACAGGATTTTCAGCAGCCTCTGGCAGGTGCGGCGGGCGACCACTCTCCAGGTGCCTGCTCTATCCGGTCGGCGCGGTGAGACCATTACGCTTCAGGCAACCCTGCGCCAAAGCCTGGATAATGCACCGCTTGGCAACCAGACGCTCACCTTCAAGGTGGATGGCAGTGCGATTGGCTCGGCGGTCACCAACGCCAGCGGGGTCGCCACGCTGCCCTACACCATACCGCTCAGCCTGTCGTTGGGCACGCACACGCTGCGCGTGGAGTATGCCGGCAATAGCACCTACGCTGCCACCACTGGCAGCAACGGGTTGACAGTGAACCGCGTGCGCTTGCAAGGGCAGATTCAACTTGCCTATCGCCCCAACCCGAACGGCATCGGGGCGCGCATCGAGATTCAAGCGGGCAGCCAGCAGGAGAGCTTTCAGGTAACGCTCGACTGGGCGGGCGGCTATAGTGTGGACACCGCCCTCACAGGAAGCGCAACCGTGAAAGTCTCCATTCCGAACGGTGTATGGCTCTGCCAACGACAAAACGCGTACCTAAGCAATATAGTCAATCTGAACTTCAACCTCATCGCGGGCGATGTGAACGGAGATGGCATTATTGACGATGCGGACCTGCTACGGGTACTGTTCGCCTTTGGTCAAAGCGGCTCGAGCTTGCCCGAAGATGTGAACGGGGATGGCGTGGTCGATGACGCCGACCTCCTCATTGTGCTGTTCAGCTTCGGCAGCGGGTGCTAATACCAATCGCCTCAAAATCATGCGGCAGGCGCGCTTTTCAAACACCCTCTCGACAGCACTGAAGGTGTTCGAAAATGGGGTCGATTTTTATCCCCGTTAGGTCTGATAAGGGTACATCGGGTAGATCCGAAAACGCCGAAGCAGCGAGGACTACTCGAATCCCCCCTCACCCCAGCCCTCTCCCCCCTTGAGCAAGCTTAAAGGGGTAGGTTTTTTCCGAGGGCACGGAAACCTACCCCTCAAATCTACAAAGAAAACCTATCCGCACACAAATCAACACAACAACCACCAACACCAAGCCCCCCTCTCAGCCGTAC